>Ga0137308_100283_pt1 | contig 92539 bp, 113 predicted proteins | sample Inofrocosms_June_FD_97181 | JGI IMG/M metagenome (GOLD analysis project Ga0137308, IMG submission 97181) | Mouse cecal microbial communities from Vienna, Austria - N-Acetylneuraminic and N-Acetylglucosamine D2O microcosms_June | ecosystem: Host-associated > Mammals > Digestive system > Large...
ACGTGGAAATCGTGCTGGAAAACATCGTAAGCTTGGAATTGCTTCGACGGGGATATAAGGTCTGTGTCGGGCGTGTCGGGACAAAGGAGATCGACTTTGTAGGTGAGAAACAGGGTGACAAGCTGTATGTCCAGGTGTGTTATCTGCGCAGTGACGAATCCACCATCCAGCGGGAGTTTGGTTCGCTGCTGGAGGTCAGGGACAACTACCCGAAGCTGGTTCTGTATAAAGAAGGCTCTTTCCGAGGGAATTATGAGGGTATCCCAGCAATCAGGATTGAGGACTGGCTGGCGGAGAAAAATGTGTAAAGCAGGTGTGCTCGGGCGGTCTTTGTGTGGTGCTGCCGTAATTTCCTTGGCTTGCAAACAAAATGCCCTGGCGCGTATAAAATAGATAACACTGAATTGAACTTGACTTTGCACACAGTATGTACTATAATTGTCGTGCGAGGAGGCGATGGTATGGATACCAACATGACATTCCGCATGGATTCCGATGTGAAAGCAGAGATGGCCGCTATCTGTGCCAAGCTGGGAATGACAACGTCCACTGCTTTCAATATTTTTGCCAATGCCTTTGTACGCGCAAAGGGAATGCCATTCGCTGTAACAATTCAAGAGCCAGATGCTCTTGTGTCTAAGGAGTCAATGCTGGCAGATACCGACCAGTTATTGGCTGATTTTGCGTCAGATTATAAGAGGATGGCAGAATGATTTGGATAGAGGTGGAGGACGTTATTCTGATCCACGGTCGAATTATTCAGGCCACCGGTGGGATAGACGGTCTCCGAGATCGCGCCAGTTTGGAAGCAGCTCTTGCCGCGCCACTTCAATCTTTCGCGGGAGAGGATCTTTTCCCTTCAGATATTGAAAAAATCGCCCGTCTTGGATATGGATTGGCGGCTAACCATGCCTTTATAGATGGAAATAAGCGGATCGGTGCCATGCTGACACAACTCCTATTGAAGTGGAACAGCTACCATCTGGAATTGCAAAAGGGTGAGTTGGCGGATATGTTTATCGCTATTGCCGATGGCAGTGCAGATGAGCAGGATTTGTTAGCCTGGATTCGGGCGCATATCAGATGAAATGAGTAAGGTCAGCGCCCATAATCGGGTGCTGACCTTATTGTCTAACAAAAACCACTCGATAGGCGAGTGGTTCAAAGGAAGGCTTATGCCGATGATGTAGAATTTATGAGGGTATCCCCGCAATCAGAATCGAGAACTGGTTGACGGGGAAAAATGTGTAAACCTCTCGTTGTATCTCTCGGAAAAATGTGTTATACTATCTTTGATCTCACACAAGAAGGGCTGGTGATGTGATGAAGCGAAACGCTTTAGACGCGCTAATCAAGTGGCAGCACAGCGAAGACCGCAAGCCTATGGTACTCAAAGGCGCACGTCAGGTTGGCAAGACCTGGCTGATGAAAGAGTTCGGACAAAGCTGCTACGAGCACTCCGTTTACTTCAACTTCGATGAAGAAGACGAACTGAAATCTATTTTTGAGGTCAACAAGAACCCCCAGCGGATCATAGAATTGCTCTCCCTGATTGCCGGAAAGAAAATTCTGCCCGGTGAGACTTTGGTTATTTTTGACGAGATACAGGAGTGTCCCACCGCTCTCAACGCCTTGAAATACTTTAAGGAAAAGGCCAACGAGTACCACATCATTTCGGCCGGCAGTCTCCTGGGGACGCTGCTGGCCCAGCCAAAGTCCTACCCGGTGGGCATGGTGAATCTGCTGGACCTCTCCCCTCTTACCTTTGATGAATTTCTGGAAGCTGTGGAGCCGTCTTTGTATGAGTTCTATTGCGGCATACAGAAGGAGCAGCCGATTGAGGAGATTTTCCACCGCCGTCTGATGGAAGCCTGCAATAACTACTTCATCATTGGCGGGATGCCGGAGTGCGTGTCCTCCTGGATAAAATACAAAGACCCTACTAAAATTGTCCAGATCCAGCGCGAGCTGATCGAGATATATGAGAACGACTTCTCCAAACACAACGGCAAGGTCAACAGTGGCCGTATCCTGATGGTCTTCCGCAGTATCGTTTCCCAGCTTGCCAAAGCCAATGAGAAGTTCATGTACGGCGCTGTCCGGGAAGGAGGCCGTGCCAGAGACTTCGAGGAAGCGATAGAATGGCTCGTTTCCGCCGGGATGCTAAATCGGGTCTACAATGTCTCCAAAATGGAACATCCTCTTGCCGCTTTTGACAAGCTGGATCAGTTCAAGCTCTTTGTCTTTGACACTGGACTGCTCAAGCAGATGGCGGGAATCGACAACAGCGCAATTCTGTTGAAAAGCGATTATCAATTCAAAGGCCCCCTGACCGAGAATTTCGTTTTGCAGCAGCTCCGGGGCCAATTCGAGGTAGAACCCCGCTACTACTCCGACAAGAACGGTGAGATTGATTTTGTAGTGCAGTACGGAACAGAGATCATCCCCATTGAGGCCAAGGGCGGCGAGGACAAATCGGCCCCCTCCTTTAAGCGGTACATTGCCGAACACCAGCCGGAACACGCCCTTCGATTCTCCAAGCGCGGCTATCGGAAGGACGGGTATATCACCAATCTTCCGCTGTATCTGGCGAGAAAAACGAGGGAGCTGCTTTAAGGGCAAATATCAGTATCCATTCCAGGGAGGCATCCGATCATATGAGTAACGAAAAGGTATTCCAAATGGATTTCGGGAAAATCTATGACGCTCTATTGAACAAGGCCACCAGGAAAGGGCGTACAAAATCCGAAGTGGATGAGATCATCTGCTGGTTGACAGGATATGATGCTGAAGCATTGGAAGCAGCCCGCCTATCCCCTGTTTGTTATGGAGACTTCTTCCGCAATGCACCAGCGCCCAATCCCAATCGGACGCTGATAAAAGGTGTTGTTTGCGGCATACGGGTTGAGGAGATCGAAGACCCTCTTATGCGAGAAATCCGGTACTTGGACAAGCTCATCGACGAGCTTGCCAAGAGCAAACCGATGGAAAAGATTCTGCGGAGCCAGGAGGAACCCGCCATGTGGATATGTCCCAAATGCGGCAGGTCATTTCGCAGGAAAGATCAAGACCATTACTGTGGGAAAGCACCAGAGACGATTGAAGAGTACATCCGCAGCCAGCCGGAGGATGTTCAGCCCTATCTGCATCAGGTGAATGACGCCATCAAAGCCAGCATCCCAGAGGCCAAGGAAAAAATCTCCTGGAGTATGCCCACCTACTGGAAGGGCTGCAATCTGATCCAGTTCGCGGCGTTCAAGAAGCACATCGGCCTGTACCCCGGCCCGGAGGCTGTGGAAGCGTTCGCCGACAGATTGACGGACTATAAAACCAACAAAGGAACCATTCAGATCCCCTACAGCAAGCCGTTACCGCTGGAATTGATTGGAGAGATTGCGGCGTGGTGCGAGCAGAACAGCCAGAAATAGGGGCTTGTCCACCCCGTTTTTCCCCACATCGCAAAAGGTCTGCCTTTCCGATTTGCGCACCCGACGGCACGTCCGCTTGTAAGCAGCGGCGCTATCTGCTATAATGCTTTTGGATATACAGAAAGAAGGGAGCAGATCATGCCTGAACTAAGCGCGCTCGCAAAGGAAATCAAAAAATGGGTGGTCAACGACTACTTTACCCCCAACATCAAGGCGGAGGTCATTCTGGACACGCTGCTGACACCTTATATACCGCAAATTCTCAACAGTTATGGGATTGACGCGGCTTTTCTGACAAAGGAGATGTCTCTGCGCGGGGTCCAGGATGACGAGGGTCAGGAGAGCAACCGGGGATCAAAAATTGACTATGTCCTGGCGGACAAGCAGAAAAACATCATTTATCTGATGGAGCTGAAAACAACTGACAGTAGCATGAATGCCGAGCAGCTTTCACTTTATGCTTCCTTGGTGAATGAACCAACGACCTTCGGGGCAGTGCTGGGAAAACGTCTTCTCAACATTTTAATGGAGAGCTTTCAGTTGGATGATTTGGAGGGGGCAGGAGACGACAGACTGAAGGACGCATGGAAGAAAATCTGGAATAAACGGAAAAATTACGACCCAAAGGAAAAGAATCCTGCGGAAAGCGGCTCTTATGAGGAAAGAGCAATGGAGCTTATCAAAACTAAGGGCTGGGCTTGGCGAAGCGGTCAGCGCTCCCGCAAGTATCTCTATACCTTGGGACAGCTGATGGACTATCTCCACAATAATAGCGGCAAAGGTCTTTGGAACAGGGAAGTGAAGCTGATCTATTTGCTCCCTAGGCCTCCAAAGGACCGTGTTCCGTTTGGTGACAATATCCTTCCTGTTGCGTTTGTCCCATATTTCGAGGAAAATAAAGATGCGCCGTTGGCAGATATTATCGGCAAAATTTATGGAGGAGAAAACGTATGGCAGGCCTGACCATCCACCGCGGCACCCACCAGATCGGCGGCTGCTGTACCGAGATCAGCGCCGGGGAACACCGCATCCTCATCGACTTTGGCGCCAACCTGCCGGGGACGGACGGAGATGCCCAGACGAAGGACCGCGAGATGGTCCAAAAGGTGTTCGGTGCCCGTCAGGACGGTGCGGTTCTATTCACCCACTACCACGGCGACCACTACGGCCTGTTTAAAAAAGTCCCGCCGGGTGTGCCCATGTACATCGGCCCCCTGGCCAAGAACATCCTGCACATCCTGGTCCCCTACATCGACCGGGACGCGCCGGAAAAGGGCAGCGCCATCGTGGAACAGATGAGGATCTACGAGCCGGGAACGTGGATGACACCCGTTCCCGGCATCAGGGTCCGGCCCCTCTATGTGGACCACTCCGCCCTGGACGCCTATATGTTCTGCATCCAGGCGGAGGGCAAGACCATCCTGTTCACCGGGGACTTCCGGGATCACGGCATCGCGGGGCAGGTGGGGCGCATGGAACGGATGGTGCAGAAATATGTGCCTAAGCCGGTGGACCTTCTGGTCACCGAGGGCACCATGCTCAACCGCACTGGCGAGGTCGGGGACACCCTGGTCAAATCGGAGGAGTATCTGGGCCAAAGGGCGGAGGCGCTGTTCCAAACGCACAAGTATAACTTTGTGCTGGTGTCCTCCACCAACCTGGACAGCATCATGGAATTTTACCACAACACCCCCAAGGGGATGCACTTCGTCTGCGACCTGTACCAGGCCCGCATCCTCCTCACCGCCATGCGGGATATGCAGGAGGAGCGGGGGTTCAAGGAATACCGGGCCTCGAAAACGCACCCCACGATACGGGTGCTGGGCAAAGGGGACGACCGGTGGGCGGAGCTGCGGGAGATCAGGGAGTCCATGAAATACCCTGTGTACTGTAAAGCCATTACAGAGGAAGAACTGGAGCGGGACGGCTTTGTGGTGCTGGCGCGGAAAAATACCCACCCGGACACCTACGTCAGCCCCTTTGACAAGCTGCGGGAGGAATTTCTGGACAAAGACGGCCAGGGACAGATCATCTATTCCATGTGGAAGGGGTATCTGGAGGAGGAACACGCCGACAAAGACCTGCTGCGCTTCATCGGCGGTCATCCTTACGAAACCCTGCACACCAGCGGCCACGCCTATGTGGAGACCATCGCCAATCTCATCAAGACCGTGGACCCCAAGTGGATCCTCCCCATGCACACGGAGAGGGCGGATGAATTTGCCTCCATCCTGGCCTTCACCCTCTGGAAGGATCGGGTGAAGGTCCTGCATGACGGACAGACGCTGGATCTGGACGAACTGTAAGCAAATGCGTGACCGGCCCAGGCCGGTCATGCGCTTCCCGAAAAAGCGTCGGGACGTTTGTCATACTGCGGGGCAGGCGTGTGCTATACTGGCCTCACAACACAGGCGGACGCGCCGGAACAGGAGGAACAGCATGGGCAAAAAATGGCCGACCAACGAGAACATCCACATTGGAAACATCTTTAAGCATTCCAGCTACGATGAGTGCGGTAGCGGCTGCTCCTTCTATCAAGTGGTGGGCCTGCGGGGAAAGACGCTGGTAGAGCTTCGGGGTATCCGGGGTGAGAGCTATGTGGATGAGTCCTGCCAGCTTGGCTATGGGCAGGTCAAGGTGCGTCCTCTGCCAGGGCAGTTTTGGAAGGACGCGGAGGTCATGACTGTCAGGGTTTGCAGCGATGACTCGGACGATGGCAGGCACTGGCTACGCGAGCGGGGTGAGACCAGCCGGGTGTTCGGAACCTACTATTCCCAAGTGCTGGAAGGAGAGATAGGCCAAATGTCCGGCTATGACGGTTTCTACGTCTTGGACAGGATGAAAAAGGAGGGAAAGCTGCCGTCATGATGGAGGAACTGACGAAAACCAGCCGAATCCTCTCCGTCTACCACCTGTTCCTCAACTGCCAGGAGGTCTCCTTCCAGGAGCTGAAGCAGCAGTTTGAAGTCAGCGAAAAGACCTCCCTCCGGGACATCCGCCTGCTGGAGCGGGCGGGGGTCCTGGAGACCCGCTATGACCGAAATGCCAAGGCCTTCTATCCGGTGAGTCTGGAGGTTCGGCCTATGGCGGAGGAGAAAAACCAGACCCGGCGGAAATACTTGGAACGGATTCGGCGGCTGTGCCTTCTCATGGTTCGGATGGCGGAGGAGGACGACTCTGACGGAATGAACAAGCGGGAGCTCTACCGGGAGCTTTTTCCGGACTGCTCCGACCGCACCCGCCAGCGGGATTTTCAGGAGTTGGAGAAACTGGGCTACCGCGCCTCATACAGCCGAGAGTGGCCGGACGAGCCGGGGCGGTGGTCCTACGAGATCCCCGGCACTTATGGGCTGGAGACGATGCCAAGAATGAGGTGGTAATATGTGGGAAGTTGTTCAGCTGCCCCGAGAGACCGATGCCCAGGAGGAAACGGAACGGCTTATTCAGCAGTTCGCCGAGGAAAAAATGCAGGAGTATGACGGGAACATCTTTTTCTGCATCAGCCGCAGAGATCAGGAGCGCCGCCTCACCCTCCGGCAGGCGGCCCAAGCCTGTAGACTTAGCGCCCGGGACGGAAGGGCGATGTGTACGGCCTTCAGCGCCCAGAAGCTGGCAGAACGCCCCGGAAGGGACGTCCTGTTTGTAGACCCCGCAATGCAGTCGTATCTGGGAGAGTACCTGGATATCTGTCCCGCCGGAACGCGGCATGTGCTGATCTACTGCCGCCGCAAGGGAAACGGTCCCTCCCCGCGTATGAGCGCCTTTATGGACTTTTGGGTAGAGCGCGGCGTGGACATCTGGGATCTGAACGATCAATAAACTGCAAAGCTGAACGATTTCAAGGAGGATAAGGAGCATGACGTTTAAAGGCGCCGTAAAGAAGGGGATATTGGGCCTCGTTGTGGGTGACGCCCTGGGCGTGCCGGTGGAGTTCCGTTCACGGGAGGAGCTGGAGTGCGATCCCGTGGCCGGGATGCGGGCCTATGGAACCCATCACCAGCCCGCCGGAACCTGGTCGGACGATTCCTCTATGGCCCTGTGCCTGATGGAGAGCCTGACAAAGGACGTGGACTACGCGGACATGATGGACCAGTTCCTGCGCTGGGCCAACGAGGGGTACATGACCGCCCACGGGAAGGTCTTTGACATAGGCGTCGCCACCCGGCAGGCCCTCATTAGATTTGCCCACGGCACTCCCCTGCTGGAATGCGGCGGCACCGGGAAATATGACAACGGCAACGGCTCCCTAATGCGTATTCTGCCCATGGCTCTGTATCTCCACCGTACCATGGGGCCTGACTTTTCCCGGATGCCCGAGGCATACCAGATCATCCACAACGCCTCCGCTCTCACCCACGCCCATCCTATCAGTCTGATCGCCTGCGGACTCTACTGCGCCGCCGTCAATGAGCTGCTCTGCGGCGAACCCAGCGTGTGGGACGGGATCAAGGCCGCGAAAGAATTCTACCGCAATCAGACGGAGTTTGTTCCCTACTTAGACATCTTTCAGAGGATCGAACCCGATATCCTCCCCGCCCTGCCCAAGTCCGAAATCAAAAGCGGCGGATATGTGGTCCACACACTGGAAGCCGCTCTGTGGTGTCTGGAGCGGCACGACAGCTTCCGCGCCTGTCTGCTGGAGGCTGTCAACCTGGGCGAGGACACCGACACCGTTGGCTCTGTAACCGGAGGGCTGGCCGGGCTGAAATATGGAGATATCCCGGAGGATTGGCTCTCTGTCATTGTCCGCCGGGAAGAGATTGAGGGCCTGTGCGGGGCCTTTTCCCAGTCATTCGAGGAGGGATGAATATGCTGATCAAAAATATGGAGTATCTTTCCCAACGCCTGCGCTGCACTGATGAGGAGAAGGACGCCTGCCTGGAGGCGGTTACGGTGATCCTTCACTTCTGGACGGATGTCCGAAAAAATGGCTTGCTGGCCATTGGGGGCGACCGGGCGGAGCAGGACCCCAACCCTTTTTTCCGTGCGTGCCTGCTTGACGCCATCGAATTGGTGAGTACGGACGATGAACCGCTGCTTGAGGACTTGTTCGCTCAGTATCTGATTGCCGGGGATTACACTGGAGCCGGCTTTCTGCAAAACGTGGTGATCGCCGAGGGGATCCTGGCATACTTGAGGTTTTTCCATGAGCATGAGGACGGGGGGAGCTTCCAGCAGTGGGGAGACCGGTTGGCTGTGGTTGTAGGCGGATACTTCGGTGTGGAATACCGGGAAAAGCTCCGTAAAACCATCCGCCAGGAAATTCGGAAGCGGGAACGGGAGGTCAAAAAAACTTCCTTACTGCCGGAGTTTGACGCCCTGGCGGAGCTTCCCCTTCCGCTGTGCGAAAAGCTGCTTCGAGATACATATGATGATCATTATGTTTATGGAGATCGTACCGTTGCGCTTGCTTTGAAATATGCCAGCGGCGCGGTACAGGACCATATTTTATCCGTTCTCTCCCCGGAAGAACGGGAGGCATTGGAGATCGAAATGGACGCGTGTCTCCTCGTACGGCAGACAGATGTAGAACGCGCCCAGCGGGAGATTTTGGGGAAAGTCGCAAGCTATCGTCAACGCAGTTAAAAAGAAGCAAAGGAGCAACCTGAATATGTCCATTTACAAAAAAGAGGCATCCCTGGAAGAAATGAAGCGGGAAACTATCCGCCGTATGGAGCTGCTGAAGCTGGATGCCCGGACGATCCGGGATTTTGAGCGGGACGGATCGGTCAGCCTGTCCCAGCAGATCGGAGATCAGATTTTTCTTCAACCATCCGACGATGAGATCAGTGCGCGGGTAAAACGGTTCGAGCAGGGATACGAGTGCCTGGTCTACCACGTCCTCTGGGCGGACAGTCCTATGGTGGGCGAATGCTGGAGCCTGCTGTTCGTGTCCCCCGCATCGTCAGACTGGAACAGTGAGCGGAAATATATCGAGAGTTCCGGACTGGTCTATGCCTATGTGGAGTCGGAGATGGAGGACGGTGTCAGCGAGATCATGGTGCAGCCCCAGAACGGCAGTCTGATCCAGCTGGGATGAGGAACCTTCCTGACGAGGAGGCGGCGAGATGATTTATGTGATGTCCGACCTCCACGGCTGCTTTGACAAGTACAAGGAGATGCTGTCGCTCATTGAGTTCCTCCCAAGAGACACCCTCTATGTTCTGGGGGATGTCATCGACCGGGGGCCGGACGGCATCAAAATCCTGCAGGACATGATGCTCCGTCCCAACGTGTTTCCTCTCCTGGGCAATCACGAGTTTACCGCCGCCGTGTGCCTCTCCTGGCTGATGGAGGAGGTCACGAACCAGAGCCTGGACGCCCTGGAGGAGACTCAGATCGCCGCCCTCAGCGAGTGGATCGTCAACGGGGGCGGCGTCACTATCCAGAGCCTGAAGGGACTCATCCAGGAGGAACGGGAGGATGTCCTGGAATATCTGCGGGAGATGGAGCTGTTTGCCTGCGTCAAGGCCGGCGGCAGGGATTTTGTGCTGCTGCACTCCGGTTTAGGCCATTTTTCCCCGGACAAGGCGCTGGAGGACTACGAACTGGAGGACTTCCTGTTCGGCCGGCCCGAGCTGGACACGGCCTATTACCCGGACAAAATCCTGGTATTCGGCCACACCCCCACCCGCATTCTGGGCGGCGGGGACAAAATTCTCCGGCGGGAAACCTGGATTGACATCGACTGCGGCTGTTTCTTCGCGGGCGGACGGTTAGGCTGCCTGTGTTTAGACACCATGGAGGAATTTTATGTATAACGAAAATCAAACCAAACCGGACGTATACGACTGGGTCCTCTCTCCGGAGATCAGGGAGCATATGCGCACCGCCCGCCCCCTCACCGTCGAGGAAAAGGCGGACATCATCGACAGCGGCTGCCGCCCCATCGTGGACAAATATGCCGCTTTAACGGCTTTACTCCGGGAGGCGGATCGCGAGGAGGACAAAGCGATCCTTACAGACCTGCTCAAGCTGTACGGCTGGGCCTTTGAGGAGCTGCACAGCCGGCGTCCGGAGCAGGTGTTCCTCTTCCAGGAGACGTGGTGGAAGGGCGGTCCCCTGGACCACGACCCCTGCGGTGTTCAGGGTGTATTTAGAACCTATGAGGAGCTGACGGACTACCTGAAGGAGTACGAGGGGTATTATGAGGATCCTCCTTTGGGGTATCCCGATGGGATAGATTTCAGGGGGTACGTTGAAAAATGGGCCGAGGTGGACGGTAAAATGCAGTCTGTTTTGGGCCTGAACATCTTTTTGGTGGACGGAAAAATCATCATACAGGATTTCGATCCCTGGTATCTGGAGTCTGTCCGGAAAGACGGGTACAAAGAACTGGGCATTCGCTACGAGGCCGAACGCATTCACAGCTACGGCACTGGCCTTACGACCTTCCCTCTCCCCTTCCGCTCCGGGGACCTGGTGCAGGTGGAGGTCCCGAGCATGGCGAGACCTCGGTATGGCGTGGTGGCTGTCGTGGAAGCCTTGGGGCGCTACGTCCATATGGCGTATATCGAAAACGATTGTCTGGAATGCATGGACCTGAGCTACCGGTACTATGACCTCACTTCCGGTTGGCGGGTCATCGACTGGACCCGGCCTGTCCAGCCCTCGGACCTGCCCGAGGGGTACGGCCTGCTGACAGAGCTGAGCGACGCGCTGCACGCACTGGACGAACAAGATGTTGCGGCGATCGACTCTCTGTTTTTCGGTGTGTTGGGGGAGGAAGACTCCCGCCACGTCCGAAAGGTTTTCCGGGCGCCGGAGCCGATCCCACTGGCAGAGCTTTTGGATGATTGAGTCCCCATGAACCCCTTGCGCCGCAACGGGTTCTCGCCTCTTACTTAAATTAATAACTTCGGCGACCTCGATACCCAAAATTCGACAAAGTCCAAACCTGTACTGAGATTTTCACCAAATAAAAGGAGAACCGCTTGTTGCGACTCTCCTTTATTTCAGATAAAAATTTGTGTTGGGCGTAAGATATCAGCAAAAAAAGTATTTAAAAGGTCCATGATTATCCGGAGAAATATCCAAGCCATTTTCGTGTAGTAGATTTGCGCAGCGGAAAAAAAGTTGATGACGACTACCGGGCAGTCCATTTGTATTATCAAAGAGTAACTTGACCTATCCCATCGAAGTACAGCTTTGGTGCGGAAAAGATTATGCTTTCGATGTATGGAGTCATCAGTATGTCTATAAGTATAAAACTCCGGAAATTGGAAGAACGCTATATCAAGAATATTCTGCTGGAATCATCCGTACAGAACAAGATTTTTTAGCCCGGCTACGCGAATTGGAGGCGATTTGAATGTGTGATAAGAAAATTTACATTGTGGCGAAGATTTTCGATAAGCCCGGCAGTTTGGCATATCTCTGCAAGACGCCCAATGAAGCCAGATGCCTTCCAGGGACACTGGAGGCTCTGCGGGCTGAAGGGGTCCAGATCGTTATTTTGGACTCGCCGGAAATCTATTCGGAGTATGCGCCATATTCTTATGTGGAAGACATGAAAGCATTTATCGACAAAGTCTGCCAATTAAATCGAGTTGCCTGATAGTACTTCGGTCACATCCAGATTCTTCAAATGAGGGCTTGTCTCCCCTATTTTCCCACACAGAAAAAGCCACGGAACCCAGCATTTGCAAGGGTTCTGTGGCTTTTACTTAAATTGCTAACTTCGGCGAAGGACTGCGCTTAGCAAAGGACCGTCTAGGCGAAAAAAACGTCTATTACATGAACCCCTCCTTTGACCGCTGAACAGCGGCAGGAACAAACCTAACCTACGCCCCCGGTGCGAACGATCCGCACCGGGGGCGTTCCGTATTGATGGTCAGGGGATGCCTCCTAGCCAGCATTTTAACATCTGGATCTTTTTACAAAGGCATAGCTGTCCCCACCGGACAGCTATGGGGAAAACTGATACCCCAGCCGGTCAAAGCCTTTGGCGTCCTCCGGCTCTGCCAGCTGGTTCTCCGCCAAAAAGCGGACCATCTCCCCCCGGGCCATCTTGCACTGGGTGCCCTTTTCGACGATCTTGCCATCCTTCCGCTCCCCGAAGACACAGGTGACCACCCGCGCCCCCTCTGGCACATACCTGGTGACACAGGCACTGTACTCCTTGGAGGCCAAATTCAGGACGCAGTCCGCGCCGGCAAAGACCTCCTCCGCGATTTGGTCTCCCCAGAAGCCGTAGAGGTCCTTCGCCCCGCCCACCGGAAGCTTGGCCTGCATCTCCAGCCGGTAGGGCGTCACGCCGTCGAAGGGCAGGAGGACGCCGTAGAATCCGGACAATATCCGAAGATGCTCCGACACATAATCCAGCGCCTCCCGGGTGAACACCCCTGGGGCCATATACTGATACTGGATGCCCTCATAAGCCATAATAGCGGGCGCCAGCCCCCGGCGGAGGTCCATATCCCGCAGACGCCGGAAATTCAGTTCCGCGATCTGGTCGTTACACTTCCAGAGCGCTTTGAGCTCCTCATAAGACATCTCCCGCAGTTTGGCGAGGAGCGCCTCTGTCCGCTCCAGCATCCTGGGCAGGCCCCTGCTGGGAAAGCTGTCAGTATCGGCGTTCATTTTCTTCGCCGGAGAGATGATGATGCGCATAGAGCCCCCTCCCCTAGCAGTTCCAGTTGACCTTTACCGGGTCCGCCTCATCCGGCACGGCGGCTCTCCGCAAGGAGGTCAAAATCCGCTCCAGCTCCTCCTGGGCTAAACGGTCGCGCTCCTCCCGAGCCGCCTCCGTCCCGGCGGTGTGGTAGGCCCAGGCCGCAGCGCCGTAAAAGGCAAATCCCAAAGCATTGGTAGGGGTGGTCAGCGTGCCGCAAGCGGTGGACACCGCCCGGGCCGCGGCCTGCCGTACTGGGTCCGTCTCCTCCTGCGCGGCCTTGCGGGCTTCGGCGAGAAGCACTTTCGCCTCCTTCAACGTCAGATCTCCCCGCAGGTTGGCGCTGACCGCCTCCACCGCCGCCGAAAGACGTCCATCTTCCCCGCCGGTCAGCGGCAGATACTGCTCCGCCGTGTAGGCTGCGGCCCAACGGGTCAGCGTGGTCCTGCTCTGAGTCTCAATGAGACCCATCAGTTCCCGGACAGCGGGGTCCTCCACACTGCCCAGCATTTTCCGCAACTTTGCCACAGTGCTCCCTCCTACTTCGCCCGGACGATGCATTCAAAGACCAGTCCGTCCACGGTGGCGGTGACGGTGGTGGTACCCTTGCCCACCCACTCGACCAGACCGGTCTCGCTGATCTTGGCGATCTGGGGGTCCGCGCTGGCCCAGACGATTTCGCCGTCATAGTCCGCACGGGTCTCCTTGAGCTTCAGCCGCATCTGCACAGGGGCACTGCCGGACACAAAGGTGAAATCCGTTTTGTTGAGGTACAGGTTCAGCGTACTCACGTAGGGTACACCGGAGACCGTGAAGATGCACACGGCGGAGTCCTCCCCCGAGGTAGCCGTCACCGTGGCGCTCCCGCCTGCCACAGCGGTGACCACGCCGTCCGCCACCGTGACCACCTTGTTGTTGGAGGTAGCCCAGGACACCTCACCCATCGCCCCGGTGACAAAAAGGGTCACTGAACCGCCCGGGTCCAGGGAGGCGCTGGTCTGGGAGAGCTTGAAGGGCTCCGGCTCGGGCTCCTCCGGCTCATCGTCCCCCTGGGTCACGATTGGCTCCGGCGGAGGCTCCTTGGGCGCTTCTTCCTTTCCGCCCAGCCCCCCGGCGATCATGCCGATGATGGCGACGCAGAAGAAAAACGCGCAGTAAGCGGCGATGATAAGCTCCTTTTGATCCAGTGTCATGCCGAAAATATGGAATTTGTGGGCTCTTGAAGTACTTCTCCCCTGTCTTTGCGTGTTCGGATCTGCCATAGCTGACCCCGCCCCTTTCATCGATAGTATGGAGCTATTGTAACATGCTTTCTGCAATTTTACAAGAATTTTGCGGAAAACTGTCGTTTTTTTCGCCGGGGCACCCACAGCCTCCCGCTGATTTGACTTCCCGGCGGAGCTGTGCTATACTTTGGCAAAATCATACGATTGGAGGACGCCCCATGGAACCTGTCTACTACACCGTGGAGACCATCAACGGGGACTACGCCTATCTGAAGAGCGACAGCGGCGTGGACAACCAGGTGGCCATGTTCCTGCTCCCCGACGGCACCGGCGTCGGGAGCCGCCTGCTGTGGGAAAACTTCGAGTGGACCCTCATCAGCTGAAACATCCCCCCATCTGCGGTCCTGGGCCGCAGCGGGGGGATATCTATAGTTTTACTTTGTATTTTCGCAGGAGGTCTTTCTGTTCGGGCGTAATGCGATAGCTCTCCACGGCCTTCTGGATGGCCTTGTTGTGGGTCCAGGGATCCAGGCGCTGGTGCTGGATGTAGGGCAGCGCGGCGTCGTACTGCTTGGCTAAGGCCGTGGCGAAGTACCAGGCGGTCATCATATTCACGTAGTACTCCCCGCTGCGGAGGTCCGCCGCCCACTCCAGCTGTTCCGGCGCGAAGGCGTCGTCCAAATAGAACGACAACAGCACACCGATGCCAAAGCGCACCGTATAGGCATGGTCCGACGCCATCCACGTCCTGCACTGCTCCAGAAGCGGCGCGGGATGTTTTTTGAAAGCCTTTGGGCTGATGAGGTCACAGGTGGCCCAGTTGTCCACGTATGGAAGAAACGCATCCAGCGCCGCCACCGTCTGTTCATAGTCTGTCATGGCGGAGATCAGACAGCCGTGGACGTTGTTCTCCTCATAGTACCGGTGGGGCAGTGCGTGGAGAAACGCCTCTGCCTGGGGCGTTTTCCCAAACTGCACGGCCAACTTCCGAAGAGGCGGCACCCGGACGCCAATGACGGTCTCCGGGTCCACATTGGGCATCAATCTACAGTGAAACTCCTTGTATTTCAGGTCCTGTAAAGCAAAAAGGCTTTTCAGCAGGTTTTGTTCCAAACGCATTCTCCTCCCCTTCTTTTCATGGCTGCACGGTGCGGATATTGATCAGATCGTATGTGCGCAGGAACGGCTCCGCATCCATCCCATGCTCCAGGTAGTCCAGCAGGAGCAGGGCGCAGGCGTGGCTGTCGCTGTCGGCCTGGTGGTGGTTCAGCTGGATGCCGACGTGTCCGCACAGCGTGTCCAATTTGTGGTTGGGTAAGGCCGGGTAGCACCGCCTCCCCATTTGGCAGGTGCAGAGATAGGGCATCGTGTCCCGCCACTCCACGCAGTAAGCCCGCAGGCACTTGGCCAATACGCTCATATCGAAGGGGGCGTTGTGGGCCGTCAATACGCCGCTGGAGAACACCGGCTCCAGCCTCGGCCAGAGCTCCTCAAAGGTGGGCGCGCCCTCCACCGCCTCCGGTGTGATGCCGGTCAGCTGGATATTGAAGTTGCTGAAATAGGTCTCCGGGTCCACCAGAGTGAAAAATTCCTCCACGATCTTCCCGTCCTCCACCACCGTCACGCCGATGGCGCTGATGCGGTTGTTATAGGAGTTGGGCGTCTCCACGTCAAAGGCTATGAATCGCATGTTATGTTCCTCTGTTTTTGATTTCTAAAAAGAGCGCCGGCTCTGCTGGCAATATATGCTTCGCGCCTAGAAGCCGTACAGACGGTCCCTGTCTGAAAGAGGCAGGTCGATCCGCTCCACCTGGACCTCCCCGCGCTCTATGGTCAGCATGGCCATGCTCAATCCACAGCGGAACCGGGGCCTGCCGCAGCTGCCGGGGTTGAGCCACAGCCTCCCCCCTGCCTCGCTCTGGAAGTACTGGTGGGAGTGGCCGAAGACCACCACCTTGACCTCGTCCTTCAGCACCCGGGGCACATCCTCCCGCTTGTGGGTCACGAAAAACGTGACGCCGTCAATGGTGAATGTCCGCTGGTACGGGAGCTCCCGGGTCCAGGAGCCCCAGTCGTTGTTCCCCCGGACCGCGCAGAGGGGGCCGATGTCCTCCAGCTCCAGCAGCAGGGACTCCCGGTCAAAATCCCCGGCGTGGATGATATAGTCACAGTCCTTCAGGCGCTCGACCACGTCCGGACGCAGAGTGCCGTGGGTGTCTGAGATCACGCCGATTTTTGCCGCCATACGCGCCTCCTGATTTCTCCCTTTTTTGGGGAATATACGTTCAAAAAACGGGCCCCTCCCTTTCCGGGAAGGGCCCGCAAAGGGGGCGGATCAGGCCTTGCCGTCACAGCCGAGGACATTGATCAGCTTGTGCTTGACCAAGTCCTTGATGTTGGCACGGGCGGGCTTGAGGTACTCGCGGGGGTCGAACTTGTCGGGGTGCTCGTTGAAGAACTGACGGATGGTGCCGGTCATGGCCAGGCGCAGGTCGGAGTCGATGTTAATCTTGCACACCGCGCTGCGGGCCGCCTGACGGAGCTGCTCCTCGGGGATGCCCACGGCGTCGGGCATCTTGCCGCCGTTTTCGTTGATCATCTTCACGAAGCTCTGGGGCACGGAGGAGGAGCCGTGGAGCACGATGGGGAAGCCGGGCAGGCGCTTGACCACCTCGTCGAGGATGTCGAAGCGCAGGGGCGGGGGCACCAGCTCGCCCTTCTCGTTGCGGGTGCACTGGGCGGCGGTAAACTTGTAAGCGCCGTGGCTGGTGCCGATGGCGATGGCCAGGGAGTCGCAGCCGGTCTTGGAGACGAACTCCTCCACCTCTTCCGGGCGGGTGTAGTGGGACTCCTCGGCGGAGACCTGGACCTCGTCCTCGATGCCGGCGAGAGCGCCCAGCTCAGCCTCCACCACCACGCCGTGGGCGTGGGCATACTCGACCACCTGCTTGGTGATCTCGATATTCTCGGCAAAGGGCTTGCTGGAGGCGTCGATCATGACGGAGGTGAAGCCGCCGTCAATGCAGCTCTTGCAGGTCTCGAAGCTGTCGCCGTGGTCCAGATGCAGGGCGATGGGGATCTCGGGGCACTCAGTAACCGCAGACTTGACCAGGTTCACCAGATAGGTGTGGTTGGCGTAGGCCCGGGCGCCCTTGGAGACCTGAAGGATCACGGGGGCCTTGACCTCGCGGCAGGCCTCGGTGATGCCCTGGACAATCTCCATGTTGTTGACGTTGAACGCGCCGATGGCGTAGCCGCCGTTATAGGCCTTCTTGAACATCTCGGTTGTAGTTACGAGGGGCATGGCAGTATCCTCCTGAGTAGTAGAATGTACTCTTATTTTACCACAGTTTTCCGATATTGCAAGAGGTTTTTATTTTTCTGCCATGCCCGTTTCATGAAATATTCCAGACTGCGTAGGGCGCGACGACCCCGGCGCGCCGTCTGATGGGCACCGCGTACACTGCACCATTTCGTAGGGGCGGGGATTACCCGCCCGCACGATAACGGAAATGCCGCGATAGAACGGGCGGATGGGATCCGCCCCCATGGGCGCATTGATGGCGTCCCAGCGTTTTGGGGGAGGAGCGGCGCGCCGGGGCCGTCGCGCCCTACACGATCTCCTGGTCCAGCCCCTCAAAGACCGGGGCGCCGAAAAATTCCCCCAGCGTGATGTCGAGGCCGTCACAGAGCTTTTTCACCGTGACAACGGACACATCTCTCCGCCGGGGGTCCAGCAGACTGTACACTGTGGAGGGCGTCACCCCAGCACGGACCGCCAATTCGTTGGGGCGGATGCCTCTCTCCGTACAGAGCTCGCGGAAGCGCTGAGCTACGGCGTCTTTCACTGACATGGTTATCACCTCAATAGAAATATTATTGAGGTGTGTGATTGTGCGTATACGCACTTGCGTTTTTTCTCTGAAATATGATATAATCTGCTGTATGATAGGGGGTGAATTCGATGCCAGTCTACAAAATAGGACGCAAGACCATCACGATCTCCCTGCCAGAGGAGGACTACCTTTATATCCAGCAACAAATCGAACATAACCAGGACTCAGTCCGCACGGTGCCCAGCTATGTCAAACGGCTGGTCCACCACTACCTTTTGAGTATGCAGGTGGAAGAACGCATCCGAGAGAACGAACGGCGCACGAAAAAACTGATGAATGGCTTGAAAGAAATTACATGACCGCCTAGCCCCGCAAAAAACCTGTTTACAAATCCTGGAAAAGTTGGTATACTGGACACAACAGCAAAGCGCGGCTTTGCGCAAGGACTCTGCCGGTCCCTTCCTTGTGGGAAGGGACCTATGCCAAAAACGGGAGGATAAGAACAATGTTAAAAGGCGCGTGCATCATCGGTCAGTCCGGCGGACCCACCTCCGTCATCAACGCCAGTGCCTACGGCGTCATCCGCACGGCTCTGGACAGTGAGGCCATCACCAAGGTCTACGGCGCGGAGCACGGCATCAAAGGCGTGCTCAATGACCGCCTCATCGACATGGACCAGGAGGACCCGGCGGAGCTGGAGCTGCTCCCCTACACCCCCTCCTCCGCCCTGGGCTCCTGCCGCTACAAGATGGCGGACCCGGACGTGGACGACACCGACTACAAACGCATCCTGGAGATCTTCAAAAAGCACGACGTCCGCTACTTCTTCTACAACGGCGGCAACGACTCCATGGATACCTGCAACAAGATCAGCAAATACATGCAGAAGGTGGGCTATGAGTGCCGGGTCATGGGCGTGCCTAAGACCATCGACAACGACCTCTTCGGCACCGACCACTGCCCCGGCTTCGCCAGCGCGGCCAAGTATATCGCCACCAGCTGTATGGAGGTCTACCACGACGCCCGGGTCTACGACACCGGCATGATCTGCGTCATCGAGATCATGGGCCGCCACGCCGGATGGCTCACCGCCGCCGCCGGCCTCGCCACCGCCATGGGCGCGGGCCCCGACCTCATCTACCTGCCCGAGACCGACTTCGACATGGACAAGTTCATTGCCGAGGTGAAGAAGGTCTACGCCGAACGGGGCAACTGCATGGTGGCCGTCTCCGAGGGTATCCACTACGCCGACGGTTCCTTCGTCTCCGAGGCCAAGACCTCCGCTACCGACGGCTTCGGCCACGCTCAGCTTGGCGGCTTGGCCGCCATGCTCGCCGACGTGGTCAAGCGGGAGACCGGTGCCAAGGTCCGGGGCATCGAGCTGAGCCTCCTCCAGCGCTGCGGCGCCCACCTCGCCTCCCAGACCGACATCGACGAGTCCTTCATGTCCGGCAAGGCCGCTGTGGAGAACGCCGTCGCCGGTCTCACCGACAAGATGGTGGGCTTTGAGCGCTCCTATGAGGGCGGCAAGTACGTCTGCAAGACGAAGCTCTTCAACCTCACCGACGTGGCCAACACCGAGAAGAAGGTCCCCATCGAGTGGATCAACGCCGATCACAACGGCATTGAGCAGGGCTTCGTGGACTACGCCCTCCCCCTCATCCAGGGCGAGACCAAGCTCAAAAAGGAGAACGGCCTGCCCCGCTTCGCCCGCCTGAAGAAGATCACTGCGAAGTGACTTAGTCTGTGCTGTAGCACAACACCATCCGGTCCCCTCCCCGGGGGGCCGGATGGTGTGTTTCTCTCGCTCTAAGATTGAACAAAACTTTAGCTTTGTTCAATTTTCCTCCGTCCCATACCGGACCAGCTGGTTATACAGCGACATGGACTTCACATACTCCGTAAAGCTGTAGGGCTCGTCGTGGAGGTAGGTGCCGGAGGCGGCGGGGTTCTCCGCGTACTGCACCGCCGTAGCCTGACCGGAGACGGTCACCCTGACCACTCCAGCGGGACCGCCGGTCTCCAGCTGTAAGCGCTGTTCCCCGTAGTCCCCCTCCCTGGTGAAGACGGCCTCCAGGGCGTACTCCGCCTCCTCCGGGAAGCCGCTGCCGTCCGCGCCGGGGCTTCGTGCCGCCTGGTTGAGCATGGTGGACAGCACGGCGGGAGTGATCTCCTCACTGCTGGTCTCCAGAATGTTCTCCTCCCGGATCTGGGAAAAGACCTCATCCCGTGTGGGCACTGCGGCCTTGGCCATCAGACGGTTCTGATAGGCAAGCAGGGCCTCCGTCATGCTGCGGCCCTCCTTCCGAAGCTCTCCCAGCCAGGAGAGGCTGTCGTACAGCCGCCCCTCCTGCCGGAAGGTCTCCGCCAAAGCCGGGCTCCCATTCACCAGGAGGGTGCTGTCTGCCAGGAGGCCGTTGACCTCCCGCATGTAGGCCGCGATGTCCAGGGGCGCGAACCGCTCTGTGCCCTCGCCCTCTACGTTGTAAGTGATGTCCAGACTGCCGTCCTCTTCCTTCACCTCGCCGCCTTCTCCGTTCAGATGGAAGAGCTTATAATTGTAGGAACAGCCGTCACTGCCCACCAGAGGGGTGTAGCGCAGGAGGTAGTCCTCCCCGTCCTTCCGGCAGAGGAACAGGGCGTCCTGTCCCGCCCCGCGGGAGGAGCTCTCCATCCATACCTCCCCCGTGCCCAGCAGGCACTGGAGGCACCAGTACCCCTCGGGGCTGGTGTGGAGGAAGAGCTGATCCGGCGTTCCGTCGTGGTCCAGGTCCGGTGTATCGGGCAGGAGATTTTCCGTATAGCTCCCCGGATCACCCGCGGCGAGGACGATGTCGTAGAGCTCCTGGGACTTGTAGAAGGAGAGATACACGCCGGTGCTCGCCTCGCAGGCAACAGCTATCTCCCCGGGAGTGGTAGTGGCGATAAGATAGAGCTTTCCGCCGCCCGCAAGGGGCACCACCCACTCCGCCCCGGTCCACGTCCATGCCTGGGTCTCGGCCATGAGCCGGCACTCGATGCTCCGCCTGCTGACGATCCGGTCGTTGACGGCCTCCCGCAGAAGGGACGCCAGTTCCTCCGCCGTCACCTGGTCCTGACTGCTGATGTCGCCGATGTCCGCCGCTGTGACCTGCATCAAAAATCTGTTGATGGTGCTGATGTCGTATTCCGGTATCTGGAGGGCGAAGCTGCGATACTCCTTCAGCGCTGCCAGCAGTTCCTCCGTGGTATCGTAATCGCTGGGGCCCTCCGAGATATCAAGGCCGGCCGGGATGTAGCCGATGTAGTCGGGAAACTCGGCCAGGATGTTGTCGTAGAGCGTGCCGTCCTCCCTGGTCTGGATGCGGAACGGCCAGCCGCCGGAGAGCATGAGGGGCGTACTGTCCGACAGGAGACCGTTGACCTCCTCCAGAAAGGCGGCGATGGCTTCCGGGTCGAAGTCCAGGAAGTCGTCCGCAAATTCGAGCGAAAAGTCCAGTTTTCCCTCACGGTCTGTGATCTCCTGATTCCCCTCCAGATGGAACAGGCGGTAGCGGTAGGCACGCCCGAATCCCTCCGGCATCGCTCCATATGACAGCTCCAGCAGGCAGTCCCCGCCATTCTCCCGGCAAAGGAAGTATGCGTCGCTGTCCCAGCCGCTCCCGTAGAGCGAGCTGCCCCAGAGCCTGCGGCCGTCCTGGAATGCCTCCAGCTTGCCCAGCTCCCGTTTGGAGGTATTTCCCCGGGAAATTTGAAGCTCCTCCGGCGTACCGTCCCGATCCAGGTCCGGCGTCGGGGAGAGGACCTCGGTCTCCCAGAAGTCCACCGCCTCCGCCTCCCCCTCGATCTTCCGGCCAAAGAGGCAGACCGATATGGCGGTCAGGAGCAAAACCACTGCAATCGTTGCACTGACAAGAGCTTTTGGTTTACAGGCGATTTGGATGATCCGCTTTTGCAGGCTCCGCTTCTCCCCTGTCATGGTGGTGGCGCAGCAGAGCAGGTCCCGGGGACCCGTCTTCGCCGTCACCAGGGAGAGCAGGGTCTCGCCGTAGGGGATGCGCTCGTTGTCCCCCAGCCGACGCAGGGCCCCCTCATCACAGGCCAGCTCCCCGTCCCGGCGGCTGCAGGCCGCCGCAAGCCACACCAGCGGGTTCCACCAGTGGACCGCCAGGGCCACGCCCCGCAGGACGCTCCACAGGTGGTCCAGATGCCGGTAGTGGGTCAGCTCGTGGGTGAGCACATGGCGGGATTTTGTGGGGTCTGCCGCCTGTTCTGTTACGTAAATGGCAGGACGAAAAAGTCCAAACAGGCAGGGAGACGGCAGTCCCGCCGCCAGGTACACCGGAATGGGTCCTCCCGCCCCGGCAAGGGGCCTGCGCACCCGCCGGAGCCGCGCGGAGAAAGCTAGGTTGGAGGCCAGGAGCACCGTCCCCACGGCGGCGGCCCCCGTGAGCCACACCCACCCCAGGGCCTCCAGGGGGCTGATACGGGCGGCATAGCGGCGGACGGTCTGTCCCTCGTCCTCCAGGCGGGCGTAGCCGAAGGAATTTGCGTCCATGAGGACCTCCCCCTCCCCTGCCGTCACACTGGGGACCTCCTCCACCGGGGCGGACTGGACGGGCAGGACATAGAGGGTCTCCTCTTTCAGCGCCTCCGGCGGCGGAGCCACCGTGAGCCCCGCCACCGGGGATGTGAACAGCTGTACCGGCACCAGCAGGCGGACCAGCACCACCGCCCACAGGGCGTAGCGGAGGCCGGGACTGATCCGCCGTCCCAGCGCGGCCCGCAGGGCCATCACCGCCAGGATCAGAAGGCAGGATGATGTTGCCCATTCCAGCATCACTGGTCCTTCCCCTCCTCTGCTTCCCGCAGGATCTCCCGCAGCTGGGCAATCTCCTCACTGCTGAGTTCCTGGTGCCGGGCCATGGCGCTCATCATCAGTCCCACGCTCCCCCGGTACACCCGGTCCAGGAAGCTGCGGGTCTCGGAGATTACCGCCTTCTCCTTCTCCACGGCGGGGGTATAGGCCTTTCCACGGCCCACGATCTCACAGTGGACCTGCCCCTTGTCCTCCATGCGGCGCAGAACGGTGATGGTGGTGCTCTTGGCCCAGCCGACCCGGTCCCGCATCCGCGCTACCATCTGCATGACGGTCAGCGGGCTCTCCTCCCACAGGCAGTCCAGGACACTCCACTCAGCGCCTGTCAGTTTGATCTTTTCCATATCAGACCCTCCTTGGTTTATAGTGTAGACTCATCATACCACAAACCGTCCGCTCTGTCAATCGTGGATCTGCAAAAAGTCAGCCGACCCCCCAAGTGGAGGCCGGCTGCGGTATCACCCCTGCTTCCAGCGTCCCAGACAGGGCAGCTGTACGAGCAGCTGGGCACGGATCTGTTCCCGGTCCCCGCCATGCTCTTTGACGATGATGTCCGCGCAGGTGCCGGCCATCTCCTCCATGGTGCAGTCCTGGAGGAACTGCCCGCCGTCGTAGCACCACTTGCAGTAGTCCTCGTTGACCGCGCCGTCTGCGTCGTGGCCGCAGATGCCGTCCTCCAGGGGCATCCCGCAGCTCTGACAAATAAGCTGGCGGGGACTGCCCAGGAGAGTGTTGATGGAGACGTCGAAGAGCTCCGAGAGCCGCCGGAGCATGTCCGAAGAGGGCAGGACCTCCCCCCGCTCCCACCGGGACACCGCCTGCCGGGTGACGAAGAGCTTGTCCGCCAGCTCCTGCTGGGAGAGGCCCTTGTTCTCACGAAGTTTGATCAAGATATCTTTGCAGTCCATTTTTTCGCTCCTTTTCGCGTTTTGTGGTTCTTGCTTGAGCATAGCACGGAGTGCGGAGTTTGTAAAGCAACCAAAAGTTGCGGCCGGTCCCCCGAGGGACCGGCCGGAGACAAGCATGAAATTTACTTGTTCGCCAGGAGCTGCTCCAAAGCGGCCAGCTTCAGGCAGGTGCAGAAGACGTCGATCGCGGCCTCCAGCTCCTCCACGGGGGGCAGGCTGGGGGCGATGCGGATATTGCGGTCTCTGGGGTCCTTGCCGTAGGGGAAGGTGGCGCCCGCGCCGGTCATGACCACGCCGGCCTCCTTGCAGAGGGTGAGGGTCCGCTTGGCGAGGCCGTCGTTGGTGTCGAGGCTGACGAAGTAGCCGCCGGTGGGGCGCTTCCAAGTGGCGATGCCCAGGGGGGCGATCTCCTTGTCCAAGGCGTTGAGCACGGCGCGGAACTTGGGGCCCAGCACCGCCGCGTGGCGCTTCATGAGCTCCAAGGCGTGGGCCTTGTCCTTGAGGTAGCGCACATGGCGGAGCTGGTTGACCTTATCGGAGCTGATAGCCTGCATCCCGATGAGGCCGGTCATGTACTTGAGGTTATCCACGCTGGCGGCCATCACGGACACGCCCGCGCCGGGGAAGGTCACCTTGGAGGTGGAGGCGAACTCGAAGACCATGTCAGGGCTGCCCGCCTCGCGGCAGAGGGAGAGGATGTCCGGGAAGGGCACATAGTCCCCCTCAAACTCGTGGATGCAGTAGGCGTTGTCCCAGATGAGGAGGAAATCGGGGGCGGCGGGCTTCAGATGGGCGATGCGGTCAATGGTCTCCGCGCTGTAGATGACGCCCTCGGGGTTGGAGTACTTGGGTACGCACCACATGCCCTTCACCGCCGGGTCCTTCACGGCCTCCTCCACGGCATCCATGTCCGGGCCGGTCTCGGTCATTGGAATGGTAATCATCTCCATGCCGAAGGTCTCGCTGACCTTGAAATGGCGGTCATAGCCCGGGGACGGGCACAGGAACTTGACCTTGTCCAGCTTGCACCAGGGCTTCTCGCTGTGGAGCAGGCCGTGGGTGTAGGCCTTGGAGACGGTATCATACATCAGGGTCAGGCTTGCGTTGCCGCCGATGAAGCACTCCTCCGGCTTACAGCCCAGAAGCTCGGCAAAAAACGCCTTGGCGCAGGGCAGGCCGGTCAGCTCGCCGTAGTTGCGCACGTCGAAGCCGTCGATGATGCAGTCCTCAGGCTTGGAGAGCACCGTCAGCATATCGCTGACCAGGTCCAGCTGTTCCTTACCGGGCTTGCCGCGGGACATGTCCAGCTTCAGGTTCTTCGCCTTCAGAGCCTGGAACTTCTGCTCCACCGCCGCATGCTCCGCCTTCAGCTGGGCCGCGTCCATGCTTTTGTATTCCATGTCGATCGTTTCTCCTTTTCTGTCTCTCCGCGCCGGGGCGCGGGCTGTTGGGCTGATCTGTCCACATTGGATAGTTCCATTGTACTATACCGGCCTGGAAAAAGCAAGGGGAGATTGGGGAATTTGACGGTCATTCCCCGGCGGACAGGTGCGGCTAAGTAACTATGCCTTATTGTTCAGCGGCGCCATCATTGTGAGATAAGAGATCAGATTATAGCCCATATGGGCCGCGATACAGCAGGATACCGAGCCTGTATGCAGGTAGAGCAGGCCCAGCACGATCCCGCAGAGAAAGGCGGACAGCGTCTGCACCATGTTAAAGTGGAGCAGGGCAAAGAAAAAGGCGGACACGAGTAAAGCGGCGGTCTTTCCGTAATCCACTGATAAGCCGCCCAGCAGAAAGCCCCTCATCAGGACCTCCTCTATAAACGGCGCAAGGACGCAGACCTGGATCAAGCTGACAACAGGCGCGGCCCGCAAGGAGCGAAGCGTATCCTGATAGCTCTCTTCACTTGCCGGAAAGGCCGCCTCAAAGAGGGGGTCCAATCCCTTATCCAAAACGAGATAGAATAGTCCGGCGCAGGCCGCCGCCAGTAATAGACCATGCGGGGAAAGGCCCTCTAATAGGTCGATTTTGAAGTCAGCTGCTCTCGTCAGCAGGAACAGGAACACGGCTATGCAAAGGATCATCGTAACCAGATTGAAGTACTTTCCGAAAGGAGCGCCGATCTTTCTCCACACCGCCACATCCAGCGCGGTATAGAACAGCATAAAGCCGAACCAGATCAATACCCAGAAAATGCCTTTGCCGATCAAGAGCCCGCTCTGCATACCGCTCCCCCCGCTGTTCCCTCCAGGCGCTTTTCCAGCACCAGGCCGTCATACGCTTTGCCGTCCACGATATAAGCGCCCTCCTGACGCTTTACCTCCACAAACCCTAATTTTCGGGCACATCCCAACATCCGCAGATTGCCGCTCCAGGTCTCCACCAAAAACCGATGCTCCCCCAAGTTACGGTAATACTCCATAAAAGCGGTCAGCGCCTTTGCGCCAATCCCCCTGCCCCAGAAGGCTGTCTCGCAAATCTCGATGCCCAGCGCACGGATCGAACGGTTTTCTTCCGCGTTTTTCCGCTGATCGATAGCATCCCAAGGCGTAGGCTCAAAGTTCTCGTCCAGATAGTAGGAAGACACCATGCCGATATGCTGTCCAGCCGCTTCGATCTCGAACCGCCACCGGATCGCATCCTCAGACAGGCCGGACATGACCTCGATCATATCCGAACGCAGTTCGCCGGGGTCCACAGGCTCCATCGTCATCCACGGCGTGTCGGCGTAAAACCACGCGGTGTCTGTGTTGGTCCAGCGGACCTCATCCTCCACATCAGAAAGCTGGTAATCGCGCAGAATGATATCATCAAAAGAGATTTTCATGGCGCTTCTCCTTATGAAAATAAATCCTGTTTCAGTTTATCACAGCCAATTCTCGATTTCAACAACAAAAAAAAAAAAAAAAACACACTTGACCTTGACGCCGCGTCATGGTCTATTCTAAATCCAGGAGGTGACACAGATGCCCTACACCGTAAAAGAGCTCTCCCGTCTGACGGGCCTGACGCCCCGGACCCTGCGCTACTACGACGCCATCGGCCTGCTCTGCCCGGTCCGGGACCGGGAGAACGCGTACCGGCGCTACGGCCCGGCGGAGGTGGACCGTCTCCAGCAGATCCTGCTCTACCGGGAGCTGGGCCTCACCCTGGAGGAGGTCCGCCGGGCGCTGGACGACCCGTCCTACGACCGGGCTGAGGCTCTGCGGGCCCACCTGGGCCGCCTCCTGGCCCAGCGGCAGCGGGTGGAGGAGCTCATCCGCACCGTCAGCCGCACGTTAGAGACCTTGGAAGGAGGACATGAAATGAACGACAAGGAAAAATTCGAGACCCTGAAGTCCCGGGCTATCGCCGAGAACGAGGCCGCCTACGGCCAGGAGGCCCGGGAGAAGTACGGACAGGAGACGGTCGATGAGACGAACCGCCGTCTCTCTGGAATGAGCGAGGAGGCGTGGACGAAGATGCAGGAGGAGGAGACCGGCTATCAGGAGGCCCTGCGCCGGGCCATGGCGGAGAATGACCCCGCCGGGACCGACGCCCGGGAGGCCTGCCGCCTCCACCGCGCGTGGCTGCTCCACTACTGGACGCCGGAGATGCTCACGCCCCAGAGCCACACGGACTTGGTGGACATGTACCGTCAGGACGAGCGGTTCACCGCGTACTATGAAAAGGTAGCCCCCGGCTGTGCGGCGTTCTTCGCCAAGGCCATCCGGGCCTACTACGATCAGAACTGACAAAAAGCTGGAGCGCTTTTCAGCGCTCCAGCACCATTTCCAGCTCTGTCAGCTCTCCGTGGCGGGTCTTGGAGACGTACTCCGACCCCGTCATGCGAAAACCCATATGTTCGTAGAAGCCGATAGCCTTCTCGTTGCCCTTGAGGACGAAGAGGACCACTTTGGGCCATGGAAGCCGCTCCAGGCACGCCTCCATCAGCCGCCGTCCCAGGCCTTGGCCCTGGTACTCCGCCAAAAGGTAGACCGCCGTGACCTCCGACGCGCCGGGCACGGTGACGAACTCCCGCGCCTCGGGCAGGAAGCAGGCAAAGCCCGCCACCCGTTCCCCTCTCTCCCGGTCCAGGACCACGAGGGTGTTCTCCGGCCACTTCCGCGCCGTCTCCTGACAGCGCTCCAGGCTGTGGGCGGCAAGGATGGGTTCCTCCATCAGGCCCGTGTAGGTCTCCAGCCAGGACTGGTAGTGGACGTAACCCTTGCCATCCATGTCCGCCTCCGTCATGTCGCGGATGAAAAAGCGCCCGACAGTCTCCATCGTGATCCCTCTTCCATAAATTTTTTCATATCATAGCACAGAGAAGGGCGAAAGGCAAGGAAAATTTCAGCTTACGAGGCCGTACCGCTGGAGCACCGCCGCGAGACGCTCCCGGTTCTCCGGCTCCATCTCGCACAGGGGCAGGCGGAAGACCTCCTCACACATGCCCATGAGAGCCAGGGCCGTCTTGACGGGGATGGGGTTGACCTCCCAGAAAAGGGCCTCGCAGAGGGCGCGTAGCTCCAGCTGCATCCGCCCCGCGGAGACGAAGTCGCCCTCCAGGCAGGCGCGGGTCAGATCGTGCATCCGATCCGGCGCCACGTTGGCCGCCACCGAGATGACCCCCTTCCCTCCCAGGAGCATGATGGGGGCGGTCTCGTCGTCGTTGCCGGACCAGATGTAGAAGTCCTCCGGGCAGAGCTCCCGGGTCTTCTGGATGAGGGCCAAGTCCCCGCCCGCCTCCTTCACGCCCAGGATGTTGGGGTGCTGTGCCAGGGCGGCGTAGGTCTCCGCCGTGCACTTGACCCCGGTGCGGGAGGGGACGTTGTAGAGGATGACCGGCTTTTCCGCCGCGTCCGCCACGGCGGTGTAGTGGCGGACCAGCCCCCGCTGGGTGGCCTTGTTGTAGAAGGGCGTCACCACCAGCAGGCCGTCCGCTCCGGCGGAGACGGCGTCCCGGGAGAGGGCGATGGCCGTTTCCGTGCAGTTGGCCCCGCTCCCGGCGATGACGGGGACCCTGCCGTCCACACGCCGGACCACGGCCTCGATTACCGCCATGCGCTCGGCATAGCTCATAGTGGCCGCTTCGCCGGTGGTGCCGCAGACGATGACGGCGTCCGTCCCGCGGTCCAGCTGGAAGTCCAGCAGCTTCTCCAGGGCGGGGTAGTCCACGCCGCCGGATGTAAAGGGGGTGACCAACGCCACACCGGAACCGGTAAAAATAGCTTGTTTCACAGGGAGACCTCCTTTTTTGATACCATTGTACAAGAACAAGTTATGCAGTATAATCCAATTTGGTGCTGATTACCATGCAAAACATGTTCTGTTTCTGGAAAAGCGCAGGTGCATCCCCGGTTGCACCGGCGGACAGTCTGTGGTATACTGGAAAAAAAGCGCGAGGAGGTTTGGAATGGATCGGGAATTGCTGGAGCGGCAGCTTACGCAGCTGCCCATTGTGGAATACCTCTTTTTTGAGACGGAGGAGCTGACCTTCTCCCCCCGGGTCCGGTATATCTGCGAGACGGAGTGTCCCCGGTACGGCAAAAGCTGGGCCTGTCCGCCGGGCTGCGGGACTGTGGAGGACTGCCAAGCCCGCTGCCTGCGCTGCCCCCACGGCCTGCTCATCACCACCATGACCGAGGTGAGCGACATCGCGGACATCCGGGAGACCCTGAACACCCGGGGAGACCACGAGGAGATCACCCGGGCGGTGCGGGAGCTCTTCCGGGCCCAGGGCGTGGAGCCCTATGTGCTCTCCACCGAATCCTGCGCCCTCTGCGAGGAATGCACCTACCCCGACGCCCCCTGCCGCCACCCGGACCGGATGTTCCCCTGCGTGGAGAGCCAGGGCATCCTGGTCACGGAGCTGTCCGAGCGCCACGGCATTGGCTTTTGGGCGGAGGGGAACATCGTCACATGGTTCAGCCTTTTGCTGTTTGATGAGGAGGCGTCATGACCGGTTACGAGGCATTTTTACAGGCAGGCATCAGCCTCGCCCCCCTGGGCCTGGAGGCCGGGGACCGGCACAGCGGCTATTTCTGCACCCCCCTCGGGGCCGAGGTCATCGGCTGGGAGGGCGTGGACGGCATCCACTGCTGTTTTGTGGAGGGCTTCGGGGAGATGGTCTTCGCCGTCAACCCCATGGGCCTCCCCGGGGAGTGGGTCCACCCTATCGCCCGGGATTTTGAGGAGCTTCTCCGCCTGCTCCTCTCCTGCGGACACTTGGCCGCTCTGGAGCAGGCCCACGGCTGGGACCGGGAGCAGTTCGACCAATTCCTGAAGGACGATCCCCCCGGCCTGGAGCAGACCGCCGTCCTGGAGCGGCTGAAGAAGGCGTTCTCCCTCTCACCTGTGGAGGACCCCTACGGCTGTCTGCGGGAGCTCCAAGCTTCCTTTGACTACGACCGGCTGACCTACAGCGAGGAGTGTCTGGAAGCCCTCCCCCAACCTCCACAGCCCGCCCCGCCCTGGAGGGTGACCTTTGAGAGCAACTTCTGGGGCCGCTACGGGCGGGGCCACGCCGGGAAGGAGATCCCCGTGGACCGGACCTTCTCCTGGGGAGATGTCACATGGTATGTCCTGGCGGTGTATCTCTGCACGGCGGGAATCGTGGTGGACCTATGCGCCCGGGTGCCGGAGGAGCCCATCCAGGCTTTCCTGGACAAGTGGCGGCTTCGGACGGAAGCGGGGGATTTCAGTCTGGAGGAGCGAATGCAACTGGAGACGGAAAATCCCCTGAACCTGGACGTAGCGGTCTCCGCCGTCCTCAACGGCAAGATCCTCCGGCAGAAGCACGGTTGCGGCACCTTCTGGGTCCCTGTCTCCTGTCAGGAGCCCGATGAGGCCTCCAGCCCGGAGGTGGAACTGGTCCTGGACCACTACCGCCTGGACCGGAGCTATGGGTGGGCCATCCACCGCTCTGCCCTCCCCTGGGCCACCCGGAAGAAGCCCCTCCATGTCCGTGATTTCCGGCTCTGCCTGGAGCGGCACCCGCAGGATGTCCCGGGGCCCCGGTTCACCGTATCCGGTCCGGGACAGACGGTGCCCTTCACCAATCCGGTCACCGGAGAGGCGCACGTCCTGACTGTTCTCGACTATGAGGCGGAAGAGCTCGACAGCGCCCATTTTCGGGACGGCAGCATGGTCTACCCCACCCACTGCGCAACCTTTACCTACCAGATTGAGCCGGAGCTCCCGAAGGGGTCCTTCCGGGTCCAGGACTGCTCCTCCGGCGACCAGCCCAGACCGAAAGAACCGAGTGCCCAGGGAGACGGCCCCGTTGCTGTATTCGCCATAACAGCCCGGTCCAGCCCTGTGACCTTCACCACCGCGAAAGCGGCCTGCTCCTCCCTGTACTTCGAGTGTCCGGAGGCGGTCCAGTGGCGGCTGGTGTTCCGTCAAAAAACGGCGGAGGACATCGAACTCGACCTGACGGAGGCCCTGGAGGACTGAGCCTCCCACCGACACGACAGAAAGGATGACAACTATGGAATTCACATTACAGGACATCGAGGCCCAGTCTCGCCAGGCGGCGCTGGAGCTGTTGGAGGCCGCCGCCCTCGCTCCGGGCAGCATCTTCGTGGTGGGCTGCTCCTCCTCAGAGATCACCGGCGGACGCATCGGCAAGGCCTCCAGCCCGGAGACGGCCCAGGCGGTACTGCGGGGCATCCTTCCCCTGCTGGAGGAGCGGGGCATCTGCCTCGCCGCCCAGTGCTGTGAGCACCTCAACCGCGCCCTCATCCTGGAGGCGGACTGCGCCGCCCGGTACGGATACGACCCCGTCAGCGTCCGCCCCCAGCCCAAGGCCGGAGGCTCCTTCGCCACCGCCGCCTGGGATGCCTTCCGGCATCCGGTGGCCGTGGAGCACATCCGCGCCCACGCCGGCCTGGACATCGGCGGCACCCTCATTGGGATGCACCTGCGGGACGTGGCCGTGCCCGTGCGGCTGAGCCTGGACCACATCGGCTGTGCCCTCCTCCTCTGCGCCCGGACCCGGCCCAAGTTTATCGGCGGGAGCAGGGCGTGCTATGAGTAAAAGAACTTCCTTTTTTCTTTGTGTACAAAGAAAAAAGGAAGCGAAAAAAGAAAAACTTTTTGTCCGCAAGGCTAACGCCTTGCTCATGGGTCACATGGGCAAGGCGTTTTTGCTTTTAGAACAGAACCTCGCGCACAGCGGGGGCGCTTTTGGCGATCAGACGTCCGTTTTTGAAGGAATAGAGCACCTCGCTCTTCTGGTTGAGGGCGTTATAAAAATTCTCCGCGTCCAGGACAATGAAGCTCGCGGGCCTGCCCGCCTGGATGCCGTAGCGCTCCCCCAGGTGGAGGGTCTTGGCGGCGTTGGCGGAGATGAGCTTGTAGGAGTCCATGATCTCCTGATACCCCATCATCTGACAGACGTGGAGGCCCATGAACACCGCGTCCCGCACGTTGCCGGTCCCCAGGGGATACCAGGGGTCGAAGACGTCGTCGTGGCCGAAGGAGACGTTGATCCCCTCCGCCAGGAGCTCCTTCACCCGCGTGACGCCCCGGCGCTTTGGGTAGGTGTCCATGCGGCCCTGGAGATGGGTGTTCACCAGGGGGTTGGAGACGAAGTTGATCTCCGAGAACTTTAAAAGACGCATGAGCTTCGTCACATAGGCGTTGTTGTAGGAGTGCATGGCGGTGGTATGGCTCGCGGTGACCCGGTCCTTCAGGCCCGACTCGTAGGCACGGGCGGCAAGGACCTCCAGCCCCCGGCTCTGCTCGTCGTCGATCTCGTCGCAGTGGACGTCCACCAGCTTGCCGTACTTCTCCGCAAGCTCCACGGCGAAGTTCAGGGACTCCACCGCGTACTCCCGGGTGAACTCGAAGTGGGGAATGGCACCCACCACGTCGGCCCCCATGCGCACCGCGTCCTCCATGAGCCGACGCCCGTTGGGGAAGGAGTCGATCCCCTCCTGGGGAAATGCTACCACCTGGATATCGACGGTGCCCCTCAGCTCCTCCCTGAGCTCCAGCATGGCCTCCATGGCCGTCAGCTTCGGGTCCGTCACGTCCACATGGGTCCGCACGAACTGCACCCCGTTCCGGGCCTGCATCCGTACCGCCCGGTTCACCCGGTCCCGGACATCCTGTTTGGTAAGGCTCTCCTTCCGCAGGGACCAGCACCGGATGCCCTCGAAGAGGGTCCCGGACTGGTTCCACACCGGCTCCCCGGCGGTCAGGCAGGTGTCCAGGTGGACGTGGGACTCGATAAAGGGGGGCAGGACCAGCTTTCCGGTGCAGTCGAGGACCTCCTCCCCTGCCCGGGGGGCGAGGTCCGGCCCGATCTCCTCAAATTTTCCGTCCGTCACCCGGATGTCCGACGCCTGGGCTGCGTTTTCAATGGATACATTTTTAATCAGCATAGTGAGTCCCGCCTTTCACACAGTTTTTCTGGTACGTTTCGTTTTCTTCCGCCAGGTCCCCGCTTAAGGGGAAAAATGTCCGGAAGCCGTCCACGTGCTTCTTTTCCCTGCTTATCAGCAGCGTCATGCTTGAGTCAAAAGCTGCAATCTCAAGGCTTGCCAGCGGATGCTCCAGGGCCAGGGGGTATCTCCAGAATCCGGGGCTATCCGCATCCGGGACGGGATACTCCATCACCTTTTCCCAGGAAATATCCTTCGCAAACCCGGACAGCACCCCCCAGACCCACTGAAAATCCTCCTGACGGATCATCTCGGTGAGCTCCTCTCCGGTCAGCCAGCAGTGTTCCCGGGCCAGAAGCGCCCCGAACTCCGGCGTCGCCGGAAAGCAGTCGGGATAGGAGATGAGCCAGTTGTAGTTCCGCTGGGCGTTGCCGATGGCCGCAAAGACCTTGCCCAGATAGGAGTAGTACCGCTCCCCTTTCTTCAAGACCGCACCGTATACCATCATTTTTTCCCATACACCAGCTTGTCCGCCAGGAGGTAGCAGGCCCCGGCGGCGACCATGGCGTTGATGGACGCGATGCCCGCAGGCACGAAGTTCCCCACCAGCGCCCCCAGCGCCACACCGATGATGGAGCCCCAGTGGACGCTGTGCTTCGGCTCCTCCCCGGCCCGGTAGGCGGTGCGGTGGGTGAAATAGTCCAGCATGACGATAGCGCCCACAGGGGGCAGGGTTGCGTTGAGGAAATTCAGCCACCCGACGAAGTTGTTGTAGAGCCAGATGGCGGCCACCGTCCCCACCGCCCCGGAGACCAGGACCATGGGCTTCTGCCGGAGCCCTGTAATGTTCGTCAGGCCCAGGCCGCCGGTGTAGAGCGCGTTGTTGTTGGTGGTCCAGATGTTGGCCCCCAGCACGATCAGGGCCGGGATGGCCAGACCCTGGGCGATCATGACGTAAAAGATGTCATCCTTTCCGGTGAAGGCGCCCCCCACCGCGCCGAAGGCGAACATCAGGGAGTTGCCCAGGAAGAAGGCGGTGACGGTGGTGCTCACCGCTGCCGCGTTGTTTTTGGCGAAGCGGACGAAGTTGGGCGTGGCGGTTCCGCCGCTGACGAAGGAGCCGATCACCAGCCCCACCCCTGCGAGGACCGTCAGCTCCCCCGAGGACTTGGCAAAGATGGCCGCCAGGCCCCCGCCCTCCACGGCGGAGAGGACCATCGAATATACCCCCAGCGCCGCGATGAGGGGCACAGAGACGGCGCTGATTACCGTGAGGGCCTTGATGCCGAAGTAGGCCGAGGCGGTCATGCAGGCGCCGGCGATGAGCACCAGCAGCACCGGCGGGACCCCCAGGAGCTCCGCCGCCGGGATGGCAAACATGGCCACCCCGACCCCAAACCATCCGATCGGGGTGAAGGCGATGAGGACCGACGCCAGCTTTGACCCCGCCGTACCGAAGCACCGCCGGGCCAGGAGGTCCAATGTCAGCCCCGTGTCACAGCCGATGTAGGCCAGTGCCCCGGTGTAGGCCCCCAGGATGATGCCCCCGATGACCACCGCCCACGCGAAACCGCCCAGGTCCAGGCCGTTGCCCAGCTTGGCCCCCACGCTCATGCTCGCGGAGAAGAAGGTGAACCCCATCATCACCACGAACATGCTCCAAAACCCCTTCCGGGCCTCCGATGGGACTGCTTCCAGGGAGTAGTCGTCCGCCGCGCCCCCGCGCGGGCTTGTCTTTTGTGCCATAGTGCCGCCTCCTTATTCATTTTTGAGAACCGCTTTCAACGTATTATACAAGAAATGGACGTGTTTTGCAAGGTGGTTTTTTGGAAAAAAACCAGAACTGCGGATATTTCTCTCTCCTGCTTTGTCCATATTGACAGGAAGGACTTGGGGTGATAGACTAGACATATCACCGTGGGAACCATTTTGGCCGTGGTACTGTCCGCCAGTCGAAGAAGCCGCCCTCAGCGGCTGTCGATGACCGGGGTACCTCCACAACAAAGGGCACACTGCGCCGAATCTGGAGGTAACTTTATGAAAAACAACTATCCCCTGCCTGTCGAGAGGCCCAGCTCCTTCGCCTACGTCAAACGCAACATCCCTGAGGTCACCGTGGAACAGCGGGAACGGGCCCTCAAGGCCACCCACTACAACGAGTTCGCCTTCCCCGCCGGGATGCTCACCGTGGATATGCTCTCCGACTCCGGCACCACCGCCATGACGGACGTGCAGTGGTCCGCCCTCATGCTGGGGGACGAGTCCTACGGGCGGAACCGGGGCTACTACGTCCTGCTGGAGGCCATGCGGGACGCCTTCGAGCGGGGGGATGGCCAGAAGCGGGCCATCGACCTTATCCGCACCAACTGCACGGACATCGACAGGATGATGGACGAACTCTACCTCTGCGAGTACGCGGGCGGGCTCTTCAACGGAGGCGCGGCCCAGATGGAGCGGCCCAACGCCTTCCTCCTCCCCCAGGGACGGGCGGCAGAGAGCGTGCTCTTTGAGATGGTGCGGAAAATCCTGGGGCAGCGCTTCCCGGGCAGGCAGTTCACCATCCCCTCCAACGGCCACTTCGACACCACCGAGGGCAATATCAAGCAGATGGGCTCCATCCCCCGGAACCTCTACGATAAGGCGCTCCTCTGGGAGGTCCCGGAGGGCGGGAAATATGAGAAGAACCCCTTCAAGGGCAACATGGACACCAAGAAGCTGGAGGCGCTCATCGAGAAGCTGGGGCCGGAGAACGTGCCCCTGGTCTACACCACCATCACCAACAACACCGTCTGCGGCCAGCCGGTGTCCATGGCGAACCTCCGGGAGTCCAGCCGCATCGCCCACAAGTACGGCATCCCCTACATGCTGGACGCCGCCCGCTGGGCGGAGAACGCCTACTTCATCAAGGTCAACGAGCCCGGCTACGCGGACAAGTCCATCGCCGAAATCTCTAAGGAGATGTTCTCCTACTGCGACGGCTTCACCGCCTCCCTCAAGAAGGACGGCCACGCCAATATGGGCGGCATCCTGGCTTTCCGGGACAGGGGGCTCTTCTGGAAGAACTTCTCCGACTTCAACGGCGACGGCACCGTGAAAAACGACGTGGGCATCCAGCTGAAGGTCAAGCAGATCTCCTGCTACGGCAACGACTCCTATGGCGGCATGTCGGGCCGGGACATCATGGCCCTGGCCGCCGGGCTCTATGAGTGCCTGGATTTCAACTACCTGGACGAGCGGGTCAAGCAGTGCGAGTACCTGGCCCAGGGCTTCTACAAGGCCGGGGTGAAGGGCGTGGTCCTCCCCGCCGGGGGCCACGGTGTGTACATCAACATGGATGAATTCTTCGACGGCAAGCGGGGGCATGATACCTTCGCCGGCCAGGGCTTCAGCGTGGAGCTCATCCGGCGCTACGGCATCCGCACCTCGGAGCTGGGGGACTACTCCATGGAGTACGACCTCAAGACGCCGGAACAGCAGGCGGAGGTCTGCAACGTAGTCCGCTTCGCCGTCAACCGCAGTCAGCTCAGCCGGGAGCACCTGGACTACGTCATCGCGGCGGTGAAGGCCCTCTACGAGGACCGGGAGACCATCCCCAACATCCGCATCGTCAGCGGACGCACCCTGCCCATGCGCCACTTCCACGCCTTCCTGGAGCCCTACCCCAACGGCGATCCGGCATAGGTGAGAAGGAGGAACGTCACGATGGAACTGCGCAATAAATTTCTGGACTTCTTCATGATCACTCTGGGTACCGCCATCTGCGCCGCGGGGGTGTACTTCCTGCTCATCCCCAGCGGCCTGTCCGTGGGCAGTATCTCGGGCCTGGCCATCATCCTGAGCAAGTTCATCCCCCTGGCTGTCTCCACCATCACCCTGATCCTCAACGTGGGCCTGCTGCTGCTGGGCTTCCTCCTCATCGGGCGGGACTTCGGCGTGAAGACTGTCTACACCTCTGTCGTCATCCCGGTGTTCCTGGCCATTTTCGAGCGGGTCTTCCCTGACCAGCCGTCCATCATGGGCGACGTCTTCGTGGACATGGTCTGCTACCTCTTTGTGGTCAGCGTGGGGCAGGCCATCCTCTTCACCCACAACGCCTCCTCCGGGGGGCTGGACATCGTGGGCAAGCTCCTCAACAAGTTCTTCCGCATCGAGCTGGGCAAGGCCGTGGCCCTGGCGGGGATGTGCGTGGCGGTATGCTCCGTGTTCATCAACCCCGACGTGAAGACCGTGGCCCTCAGCGTCCTGGGCACCTACCTGGGCGGCATCGTGCTGGACCACTTCATCTTCGGCTTCGAGCAGAAGCGCCGCGTGTGCATCCTCTCCGACAAGGTGGAGGAGCTGCGCTCCTACATCCTCAGTGAACTCCACAGCGGCGCCACCATCTACGACGCCATCGGTGCCTACGACATGAAGCCCCGCCGGGAGCTGGTGGTCATCGTGGACAAGCACGAGTACACCGCCCTCATGGACCATGTGGAGAAGGTGGACCCCAAGGCCTTCGTCACCGTATACGCGGTGGGGTCCGTGTCCTACCAGCCCAAGCCGGGCCGCCGTTGATCTGTTTTCCCCAAAATTTATATATCTAAAGGAGAAACGAGCTATGAACGCAGAATTCTACACCGGGAACCGGAAAAAGTTTCTGGAGAAGCTGGACGAGGGCAGTGTGGTCCTCCTCCACTCCGGCATCCTGCCGGTGAAGAGCAACGACCAGAATATGCACCCGTTCTCGGTCAACCGCAACTTCTACTACCTGACCGGCATTGAGACGGAGAACGTGTGGCTGGTGCTGACCAAGACCGCCACCGGCTCCGCCGAGGCCCTCTTCATCGACCAGCCCGACGAGTTCCTCATCAAGTGGAACGGCAAGATGCTCACCAAGGAGGAGGCCTCCGCCAAGAGCGGCCTTGCCGCTTCCGCTGTCAAGTACATGCAGGACATGGACCGCTACGTGGCCGGACAGCTCTCCGCCTCCCGGATGATGAGCAGCGTGGAGCGGGTCTACTTCGCCTTCGACCGCCTGAGCATGAACGCCGCCCCCACCCCGGCGGAGCAGTACGCCCTGCGCATCCGGGAGAAGTTCCCGGCCATCGAGGTGAAGAGCTGCTCCCGGCTCCTCGCCTCCCTGCGTGCCATCAAGACGCCGGAGGAGGTCGCCTGCATCCGCAAGGCCGGCGATGTGACCATTGAGGCCCTGCGGCAGATGCTCCGCACCGCCAAGCCCGGTGAGTTCGAGTACCAGTGGGCCGCGGATTTCGAGCACTACGTGGCCCGCGCCGGGATGCGCCTGGGCTTCACCACCATCGCCGCCGCCGGTGAGAACGCGGTGATGCTCCACTACAGCGACAACAACTGCCCCGCCAAGGCCGGGGACCTGGTTCTCTTTGACCTGGGCGCGGAGTACGGCTACTACTCCTCCGACGTCTCCCGCACCTTCCCCGTCAGCGGCAAGTACTCCGACCGGCAGAAGGAGCTCTACAACATCGTCCTGGAGGCCATGGACATCGCCCGGGACAAGATGCGTCCCGGCGAGCCCACCAGGGGCTCCCAGCAGGCGGTGGTGGACTTCTACAAGAAGGCCCTGCGCTCGGCGAAGCTCATCAACGACGACAGCGACGTGGGCAAGTACTACTACCACGGCGTGTCCCACTCCCTGGGCCTCGACACCCACGACCCCATCGACCGCACGGTCTATGAGCCGGGCATGGTGGTCAGCTGCGAGCCCGGCCTCTACGTGGCCGAGGAGGGCATCGGCATCCGCCTGGAGAATGACATCCTCGTCACCGAGGGCGCGGCGGAGGACATCATCGGCGACCGCCTGCTGCGCATTGAGGAGATCGAGGCCCTGATGGCCTGATCTCCCGCAGAAAACAGCATTTTATCCCTAAGGAGGGCCGGTGCGGCGCGTACCGGCCCTCCTTTACTGCATAAAGGCCCTTGAATCAGACAAGCATCTATGGTATGATATCCTCACTAAAACAGAGCCAAAGGAGCAGTCTATGAATCTGACCACAGCAAGCCGCACTCTCCAGCTTTTGGGGCGCATCCTCGACCCTCGCAGCGCCACGGAGCCCTTCCTTCCCCCCAGAGCGGAGAAGCGGGCCCTGCCCCTGCGTCCGGCGGAACAGCCCCTCCCCCGGTGCGCGCCGGAGGAGCAGGGTATTTCCTCCCGCCATATCCGGCAGTTCCTGGAGGAGCTGGATCGGGACAAGGCCCTCTATATGCAGGACGTGATGGTCCTGCGGCGGGGCTGCGTGCTCTGTGAGGCCGCCTTCGGCTCCCAGGATCTGCGTGCGGCCAAATCTACCTTCTCCGCTTGTAAAAGCGTCACGTCCCTGGCGGTGGGCCTGCTGGTGGACGATGGGGTGCTGAGCCTCACCGAGAAGGTGGCGGACATCTTTGGGGACCTCTGCACCCCGGCCGTCCGGCGGAGGCTGAAGGACCTGACGGTGGAGCACCTGCTCACCATGCGGGCGGGGATCCAGTTCTCTGAGGCGGAGGCCCTCACCGAGGCGGACTGGGTGCGCCGGTTCCTGAACGCCTCCGTCCGGGGAGAGCCGGGGACGGATTTCCTCTACAACAGCCTCAACTCCTATATCCTCTCTGCCATCATCGCCCTCAAAGCCGGCAAGGGCGTCCACCAGCTGGTGCGGGAGCGGCTCTTCGCCCCCCTGGGCATCACGGACACCCTGTGGGAGACCTGTCCGGCGGGGATCGACAAGGGCGGCTGGGGGTTCTATATCCGCCCGGAGGACATGGCCAAGCTGGGTCAGCTGGTGCTGGACGGCGGTCTTTGGCAGGGGGAGCGCCTCTTGTCCCAGACGTACCTGGACGCCGCACTCACCGCCCACGCCGTCCCGCCGGAGACCACCGGCGATTTCAACTACGGCTACCACATCTGGGTGGGCCGCAGGGAGAACACCTTCCTCTTCAACGGGATGCTGGGGCAGAACGTGCTGGGCTTCCGGGACAGCGGCATTCTGCTGGTGACCAACGCAGGGGCGGACACGGATTTCCAGGAGAGCCGGTACTTTGAGATGGTCAGCCGCTACTTCGGCGGTGCCTTCCCCGACCGCCTGGAGCCGGATCCTGACGCCCGGCGGGAGCTGGAGGAGACGGCGAGCGCCCTCTCCGCCTACCGCCTGGAACCCCAGACCATCGCCGGACAGGACCAGGCCCTCACGGCCCCCTTCCTCCAGCGGAGCTTCGCCGCCGCAGAGCCGAAAGCGGTCTCCGCCGGACTCCTGCCGGTGGCGCTCCAGGCCCTCCACAACAACTACACCGCCGGGGTCACCTCCCTTGCCGTCAGCGTCCGGGGGGACCTGCCAGAGCTCATCTACCGGGAGCGGGACGCGGTATACCGCTTCCCCGTGGGTCTGGGTGTGCCCCAGGTCTGTCAGCTGGATTTCCGGGGAAATGCCTATCACACAGCGGTCCTGGGCCGCTTCACCCACGACGAGGAGGAGCGGCCGGTGTTCTATATCCGCATGGACTTTCTGGAGACCCCCTGCGTGCGCACCCTGAAGCTGGTGGCGGAGGGGGACGGGCTCCTCCTCCGGCAGAGCGAGACCCCCGGCGTGCCCTACGTGTTCCGCAAGCTGCAAGCCGCCGCCCAGTCCGGGCTGACCCGCCCCCTGCTCCTGGTAGCCGCGGGGGGCACGGAGGAGGATTACCTGCTCTACAAGACCCTTCAATTGCTCTCGCCGGAGATCGTGTTTCGGGGAGAGGGCAGGTAAAGCGTATTCGGAGGACGGCTATGAACTGTTTCTTTCTCTGGGTCCCCTTTTTCCTGATCCGTTTCGGCCTGATGTCCTGTCTGGATAAGAGCGCTGTGCGCCGGGCGGCCCAATTTGCCCCCATGCGGGGGCCTGAAAAGGCGGCGTACTGGGTCTACCAGCTCTCCACCGCCGCGCTGATCCTGCACTCCCCTTTTCTCCGGGTCAGCAGGGAGAGCACGGCCTTGTTTTCCCTCGGACTTCTCTGCTATGCGGGCGGACTGGTCCTCTGCGCGGCCTCGATTATCAGTTTCTCTGCACCGGCGGCGTCCGGCGTCAACACCGGCGGGATGTACCGCTATTCCCGCAATCCAATGTATGTGGCGTATTTTGTCTGCTTTCTGGGGATGGCGCTCCTTTCCCGCTCTGCGGCCTTCCTGGTGATCCTCGCCCTCTTCCAGATATCCTGCCACTGGATCATCCTTGCCGAGGAGCGGTGGTGCATCGAGACGTTTAGCGCCGCCTACCTGGACTATATGCGCACAGTCCGGCGCTATCTCTAGCAGGCAAAGTGGTCCAGAGACGGTACACGACCAAAAAGTTTTCCTCAGATCGTTCCCATGACGCTTTTCAAATACTCCCCGAAATTGCGGTTGACAGTCCTCCGCAAACAGATTATAATAATTTTGCCAAGATTTATCAAACATGGCAATCGAGAAGAAAGAGGAAAACGTATGAAGAACATTATTTTGGAGGTCTGCTGCGGCAGCGCGGACGACGTGATCCAGGCCCACAAGGCCGGGGCTGGACGGGTGGAGCTCAACAGCGACCTGTTCCACGGCGGCCTCACCCCTACGGTGGGAGAGCTCATCGTCGCAAAGCGGGAGACCGGCATGAAGATCATGACCATGGTCCGCCCCCGGGAGGGCGGCTTCTGCTACACGGACGCCGAGTTTGCCACCGCCATTGAGGACGCCAAACAGCTCCTGGCCAACGGCAGTGACGGCTTGGTCTTCGGCTTCCTCCACCAGGACGGGACGCTGGACCTGGAGCGCACCAAGACCCTCGCCAAGCTTGCCCAGGACGCCGGGAAAGAGACCGTCTTCCACCGGGCCATCGACGTGGTCCCCGACTGGAAAGCTGTCCTGGACGACCTCATCTCCATCGGCATTACCCGGGTGCTCACCAGCGGTCAGGAGCCGGACGTCTCCTTTGGCACCCAGACCGTCAAGGAGATGATCGAGTATGCCAATGGCCGTATCCAGATCCTCCCCGGCGCGGGCATCACCGCCCGGAACATGGACCGCATCATCGCCGAGACCGGGTGCAGTCAGATCCACCTGGCCGCACACAAGGACCAGAGCGACACCTCCGTCATGAACAACCGCGCCATCTACTATGGCGGCGCGCTCTATCCCCCGGAGGACCGCTTCCGGGTCATTGACAGCGACTATATCGGCGGTATGGTGGGCCGGTTGGCGGATCGGTAAGCCTCCATCAGATGAAACAAAGCGCTCCGTGTCCTTGGGCACGAAGCGCTTTGTCTTTTAGAAGCGGAAGTACAAAAACGGATTATAACTCGCGTCCACCAGAGACGCGGTGCAGAGCACCAGCGCCCCCAGCACCAGCAGCGGCGTAAGGACGGACCGCGTCCGCTCCCCCAGCCGCTCCCAGAGCCGCTTCATCAGCGGCGTGGAGCCAATTGTGAGGATCACCAGCATGGGGAGGTAGCTGCGAAGCTGGTACAGGTCCCCCGCATTGACAGCCGGTGCGCCGCCAAAGAGGGCCCGGAAGTATCCGCCCAGCTGTCCCATGTCCTCCACCGCGAAAAGGGCCCAGCCGGTGAGGACCACGGCCATGGTGTAGACGTGGGTCAGGGCGGACGGCAGCTTCTCCAGGACCTTTCCCAGCCACAGCCGCTCCAACAGCATCCACGCCGCGTAGTAGAGCCCCCAGAGCAGGAAGTTCCACCCCGCCCCGTGCCAAATGCCGGTGAGGAGCCACACAATCAGGATGTTGCGCACCCACTTGGCCCGGGACACGCGGTTCCCCCCCAGAGGGAAATAGACGTACTCCCGGAACCAGGTGGTCAGGGAGATGTGCCAGCGCTTCCAGAACTCCACCACCGAGCGGGAAATATAGGGGTAGTTGAAGTTCTCCAGGAAGTCAAAGCCGAACATCTTCCCCAGGCCGATGGCCATGTCGCTGTAGCCGGAGAAATCGAAATAGATCTGGAACGCGTAGGCCGCGACGCCCAGCCACGCGCCGGCGAAGGTCAGCTCCTTACTCGCAAGGGTCCGGTCCCAGAGCTGGCCAATAGCGTTGGCCAGCAGGACCTTCTTTGCCATGCCCACGGTGAAGCGCTGGACCCCGGCGGCGAATTTCTCCAGGTCCTCCCGCCTGCCCTCCAGCTGTTCCGCCACGGATTTGTAGCGGATGATGGGGCCCGCGATGAGCTGGGGAAAGAGGGTGACATAGGCACCGAAGGTGACCACGTTTTTCTGCACCGGGGCGTCCCGGCGGTAGACGTCGATCGTATAGCTCATGGTCTGGAAGGTGTAAAAGCTGATGCCGATGGGCAGGGGCAGTCCCAGCACCGGGATGGAAAGCCCTGTCAAGGCATTTACATTGACAGCGATGAAATCCCAGTACTTAAAGAAGATCAGGATGCCCAGATTGCAGATGACCGACGAGGCCACCGCCCGCCGGGCCAGTCTGTCGTTCTCCCGCCAGCGCTCCACAAGACGCCCGTGGGTGTAGTCCACGGCGATGGAGAGAACCATGATGAGGATGTACACCGGCTCCCCCCAGCCGTAGAAAAAGAGACTGGCAAGTAAGAGAAAGAAATTCCGCAGGAACAGGGGCGAGAGTCTATAGATTGCCAGTACCACCGGCAGATAGAAAAATAGAAAGGGCAAACTGGAAAATACCATAGACTCCGCTCCTTTTTCTGTTAAGGTTTTTCCCTTGTCAAGGGTTCTATCCATAGGGGCCGCCGCAGGCGGCGGCCCTGCAAGCTTTAGGCAAACAGCTTCTCAAACGCCTCTACCGCCCGGGCCTGCTCCGTACCGGCGACAATCAGCGCCACCACATTGCCGTGGGTGATAATCTGGGCGTTCTCCCAGTCAGCGGTGGTCTGGGGATAGAACGCGCCGCCGTTTACCTGGTAGTCGACGCGGGCCTGGAAGATGTCCGCCACTGCCTGGGCGTCGCTCTCGTTCTCCAGCTCCACCAGAGCGAACTCAAAGGCCACCGAGTTGATGGCCGCGACCTTGACGACAGACTGCGCCGTCTTGTACGCGCTCAGCCCCTGATAGAGGGAGTCCAGCGCTTCCGCTTCAACATCCATCATGGCCGGGGTGTTGTCCGCCCCCAGGGAGGCCATGAAGTCCTCATAGTACTGGTTCAGGTCCACGCTTTTGGCGCCGTCATTGCCGGTCCCCCCCCCTCCCTTGCTGCCGCAGGCCGCAAGAAGGAGCACCAGGGACATGGCGAGGATTGCGGATAAGATTTTTTTCATGATGATACCTCCGAAGTTTTTCTTTGACCCGTTTGATCAGGCCGTCTCTTAGACGGCGGTCTGATGAAATTGTTCCCGGATTTTTGAGAAAAACTCCGGCGGACAGACTTCGTGTCAGGCATTCTTCTTCGCAGGCCAATCGGTCAGCCGCCTTTGAAGCCCCTTGGAAAGCCCGTCCGGAAGCGCGTCCAGGGCGAAAAACCGCAGCGCCTCCACCTCCTCTTCCTGACGCTTGAGCGCACCGGACCAGTCCCGGCAGGAAAAAAAGAACTCCACGTTGTATACCTCGTCGCCGTTGGGGTAGATATGGTGCTCCTCTTTTCCGGAGTAGACTCCGAGCAGTTCCAGGGAATAGGCGGTGAGGCCGGTCTCCTCCAGCAGTTCCCGGCGGGCGGTCTCTTCCGCCGACTCCCCAGGTTCCATCGAGCCCGCCGCGGAAAAACTCCAGAGGTGGTCATCGGTCCTTTTCTGCAAAAGGAGCCTTCCCTCCCCATCCTCTACCAGGACAGCGGCCCCCACCTGGATCAGCGGCCGGTGGCCTGCATAGGCCCGCAGGTCCATGATATATCCCATATCACCCGATCTCCCCCGCCCGGATGGCGTCCGCAAGCTCCTTGGCGTAGTAGGTGATGAGCATGTTGGCCCCGGCCCGGAAAACAGAGAGAGCGGTCTCGCACATGATCCGGCGCTCGTCCACCAGTCCGGCGGCGGAGGCGGACTTGATCATGGCGTACTCCCCGGAGACGGAGTAGGCGCAAAGAGGCAGGTCGAACCGGTCCGCGCACTCCCGGATCACGTCCAGGTAGCTCAGGGCAGGTTTGACCATGATGAGGTCCGCGCCCTCGGCGATGTCCAGCTCGCACTCCAGCAGGGCCTCTTTCCGGTTATGGGGGTCCATCTGATAGCTCTTACGGTCCCCAAAGGAGGGGGCGGAACCGGCGGCGGCGCGGAAGGGGCCATAGAAGGCGGAGGCGTACTTGGCGGAGTAGGCTAAAATGGGGACGTGCTGGTACCCCGCGCCGTCCAGGACCTCCCGGATGGCCGCCACACGGCCGTCCATCATGTCCGACGGGGCTACCATGTCCGCCCCGGCAGCCGCGTGGCTCAGGGCCGTGCGGGCGAGGACTGTGAGGGTCTCGTCGTTGTCCACGTCGTGTCCGCGGAGAATGCCGCAGTGGCCGTGGTCCGTGTACTCGCACATGCAGACATCGGTGATGACGTAAAAGTCCGGGTACTTCGCTTTGATGGCCCGGATGGCCTCCTGGATGACGCCGCGCTCCGCCCAGGCGGAGGAGCCGCAGGCGTCTTTTTCCTTGGGCAGGCCGAAGAGGATGCAGTGGGTGACGCCGTGGGCGAGGCAGTCCTCCACGGCCTCGCAGACGCTGTCCGGGCCGTAGTGGTTCTGTCCCGGCAGACTCTCGATGGGCCGCACGCCGGTGAGGGCCTCGTCCACGAAGATGGGGTAGATGAGGGCGTCCGGGCTCAGCCGGGTCTCCCGGCAGAGACGGCGGACAGTGTCGCTGCGCCGCAGGCGGCGGGGACGGTTGATAAGCTCCATAGGGTACCTCCATTTTTATTTTTTCAGTTGACAGGAGCTGACAGCTCCACAAGTTTTTTCAGCTCCAGCCGGTCCTTTTCGATCAGCGGGGCCATGCTACTGCCGTATCTTGACGGCTCCATGCTGTCCAAACTGCTCCTGATTCGGACGGCAAGGTCCGGCTTGGTTCGTACGACGGGTCCCAGCGCGGCCAGACACTGCCGGACCGCCGTGGGCTTCTCTCCGTCAAGCATTGTGAGCAGGCGGTCCAGATGCGTGCCGAGTTTGTTCTCCGTGTCCCACTTCGCCTGGGCGCAGGCGAGGCGAAAGCCCCGGACCCGCACAAAGGCGCTCTCGCTCCCCAAAAGACCAAGGAAGTCCTCGAACAGGGGATACAGCTCGGCAGATTCCTCTGACTGCTTTTCCAGCAGGAGCAGGAGCTGGTATGCCTCCTTGTTCTTTTTGCTCTGCAAAATGGCAAAAATGTCCATTCTGACCCTCCTAGATCAAGAAGTTGAAAACACTGTGCATCAGGTGGCAGACGGTGAACACCGCGACCAGCACCGCCGCGATGAAATTCCTCCGGTCCAGGGCAAAAAACAGGAACGCGAGGCAGGGCGGCACCGTCAGCGTCAGGATGACGGCTGGACCGGCGAAGCCCAGGTAGTAAAAGCACCATCCGGCGGCATAGAGGGCCTCACAGCAGACGGCGCCACAGAGCAGGGGCGTCCGCCCCAGGGGCCTGCGCTCCCGGTTCACCACCGCGCACAGCGCCGCGGCGAACAGGACCTGACACACGGACGCGACCGCATCCAAGGCCCCTGTGGAGGACGCTCCACGCAGAACGTCGTTGGGTGCTGGAACGGCGGACCAGATCAGATTGGGGACCATTGTCAGCAGGAACAGCCGCAGTCCCCAGGGTTCAAAGGCGATCCGGTAGTTTTTCATCCCGCTCAGGCCAGGGTTTGGTAGAACGAGTAGTCCACCGCCCCGGAGATACGCTCCAGCGCGCCGGGGACCAGCTCCTTGGAGATGTGCTGTCTCTGCAAGTCGGTCCGGACCGCCACAGGGGTCAGCAGGAGCAGACAGTCCTCATACTTCCCCTCCAGGTGGAAGCGGGAGAACATGACGTAACCGATCACCTGGTCTGCCTCGTCCACCATGACCAGCTCCAACTCTGGAATATAGTATTTCTTACTGCGAATCTCCTCTGTCAGCGCCCGGACAACGCGCCCCTCCTCCGGGTCCCTCCAGGCGGTGAAGACGTTCTCGATCAGGTCCAGGGACGCCTGGGCGTACCGTTCGCTCATTGAGTGAATCGTTCTTGTCATGTTCCCTCCCCGCTGTTCTTCCGCTCACTTTCCAGGATGCCGTATAAATAGAGGTCTGCCCAATTGCCCAGGTTGTCCCTGGTCTGCTGTTTTTGGACGCCCTCCAGACGCATCCCCAGCTTCTTCATGAGGCCGACGGACTTCACGCCGTCTATCGCCTCCGCAAAAATCTTGTAGTCTTCTCCGGGTCATAGGCGGGCTCACAGTTTTTCATGGTCTCAGCATCACCGAAAATCTCCTGCAAATCTGCCGCGTCATCCGGCAGGAAGTCCCGAATGACCATCCGCTCCGTCTCTAAACGCATTTTGCGCCCTCACTTTCCGCAAGCTCCACCAATCTGTCGATAGCGGCCTCCGCCGCTACCCGCACCGGGATGCCCCGCCGTCCCGCCTCGGCGGCGGTCTGCTCCCCGATGCAGAGGCCCAGGGTCCGGCTGAAGTCCGCGTCCTCCCCCACGGCGGCGGCAAAGCCCTTGACCGTGGAGGCGGAGGTGAAGGTGACAAAGTCGATCCGTCCGGCCTCCAGCGCCTCCCGGAGGGCCTGGGAGCGGGGATTGCCGTACCGGGTGCGGTAGACGGCCACATCGTCATAGGGGACCCCCGCGGCCTCCAGGGCGTCGGTCAGCGCGTGGCTCGCCTCCTCCGCACGGAGGAGCAGGACCCGGCCCCCGGTCCCCTTCGCCAAGGACTCCCCAAGCTGTGCGCCGCTGTATGTCCCGGGCATCAGGTCGGGAACGAGGCCGCATTTCTCCAATGCCTCCGCCGTAGCCGGCCCCGTCACCGCCAGCCGGACGCCGCCCAGGCACCGGGCGTCCCGTCCCAAGCGCCGCAGGCGGGCCCAGAACGCCTCCACCCCGGCGGGGCTGGTGAACACCAGCCACTCGTAGTCCCCGATGCGCTCCAGCGCCGCATCCATGGCGGGACACGGGTCGATGGGGACAGTCTCGATGCAGGGGAACTCGATGACCTCCGCCCCCAGCGCCCGAAGCTTTGCGGAGAGTTTCCCGGCGCGCAGCTTTGGCCGGGTGACCACGATCCGCTTTCCGTGAAGAGGGCGGCGCTCAAACCAGCAGAGCGCTTCCGCCAGGCGGCACACCTCCCCCACCACGATGAGGGCGGGGCTCTGGATGTCCATCTCCCGGGCGCGGGTCTCCAGGGTGTCCAGCGTGGCGTCACAGCGCCGCTGTCCGGGGAGGGTCCCGTTTTCCACCATGGCGGCGGGAGTGTCGCCGTCCATCCCGGCCCCCAACAGGCCGCCCACGATCTCCGGCAGGGCCGCGGCGCCCATGAGGAACACCAGCGTCCCTCTCGTGCGGACCAGGGCGTCGAAGTCGATGGAAAGCGGCTCCCCAGCCTTGGCCCGGCCTGTGACGATATGGAGGGAGGAGCTGTAGTTCCGGTGGGTCACCGGGATGCCCCCGTAGGCCGCCGCCGCGATGGCGGAGGTGATGCCGGGGACCTCCTCAAAATCCACGCCCGCCGCGGACAGCGCCTCCAGCTCCTCGCCGCCCCGGCCGAAGAGGAAGGGGTCCCCGCCCTTCAGCCGCACCACATTGTGTCCGGCCCGGGCCTCCTCCACTAAAATCTGGTTGATCTGTCCCTGGGGCACCGGGTGGCGGGAGGCGGTCTTGCCTACGTCGATCTTCTTTGCCCCCTCTGGCATCAGCGCCAGGATCTCCGGGCCCACCAGGCGGTCGTAGACCACCACCTCCGCCCCCTCCAGGGCGGCGCGGCCCTTCACGGTGAGCAAGCCCGGGTCTCCGGGTCCCGCCCCCACCAGCGTCACTTTTCCAGGCATGGATGTCCCTCCTTCAACTCTCTTGCAAGGGCGCGGCCCAGAGCCTCTCCCTCGTCCGCTTTTCCGCTGACGGTGCCCTTTGCCATCCGCTCTGCCTCGTCCGCGTAGAGGCCGGTCAGCGTGATCACGTCCCCGGACACCACGGCGTGAGCCGCCACCGGAGAGGAGCACCCACCGTCCAGCTCCCGGACGAAGGAACGCTCCGCCCGGGCGCAGAGCGCCGCCTCCCGGTCCCGGACGCAGTCCAGGAACGCGGTGCCGAAGCCCCTCCGGCACTGGACGGCCAGGATGCCCTGTCCGGCGGCGGGCAAAATCTCCTCCACGGTGAAATACCGGCTGATGCGTTCCTCCAGGCCCAGCCGCCGCAGTCCCGCCGCCGCCAGGACCAGGGCTCCGAACTGCCCGCTGTCCAGCTTTTGCAGGCGGGTCTGCACGTTCCCCCGGACCGGCAGGACTTCCACGCCGGGGAACAGGGCCTGCAGCTGCAGCTTCCGCCGGAGGCTGGAGCACCCGATGGGTCCCTCCATCTTCTCTGCGCCCCGGCGGAGGACCAGGGCGTCCCGGGGGTCCTCCCGCCTGGGAAACGCCGCCAGGGGCAGGTCCTCGGGTACCTCCATGGGCAGGTCCTTACAGCTATGTACCGTCAGGTCCACCCGGCCCTCCCGCAGTGCCGCGTCCAGCTCCCGGACGAAGAGGCCCTTTCCGCCGATCTTGTCCAGGGTCCGGTCCAGAATCTTGTCCCCCGTGGTCTTCATCGTCACCAGCTCCAGCTCGACGCCGGGATCTCCCGCCCGGATGGCCTCCATCACCAGCTCCGACTGGATCACCGCTAACCGGCTGTCCCGGCTCCCTACGCGGATTTTCAAAACCATCACTCCTTGCTCAGGAATCTATTTTTCTTGCAAAAACTGCTTCTCCAGCTTCTCCGCCAGGAGCGAGAGCAGCGCCGCCGCTTTTCCGGCCGTCTCCGGCTTCTCCAGATGGCACCGGTACGCACTCACGAACACCCACCCGGAGATGAGGACGATGCCCGCGTACATCCGGCAGGCCAGCTCCTCCTCCCGCGTAAAGGCGTAGTGCTCCCTGACCAGCGCCAGCCCCTCCGCAAAGGAGGCCGCGACCCGGTCATAGAGGGCCTGCGCGCTCTCCGCGGCGAACAGCGCAGGATCATCGACGTAGTTGACCCGGCCCAGGAAGATAACGTTGGCCAGATAGTTGGCGATCACGTCGGTCCCGGCCATATTGAAGTCAAAGAGGCCGACGATATGGCCGGTTTCGTCCAGGCAGACGTTGGAGAAATTCTCGTCCCCTTGGAACACGCACCGGGGCAGCTTCCAGTGGACCGCTTTCAGCTTCTCCCGCAGGCCGCCGTTGAGCCGCTCGTACCGCTCCGCCAGCGCCTCCCGCCCGGCCAGGCGCAGCGCCGCGGCCAGCTCCCCCAGGTTCTCCTGCTTCTCGTCCATCCCCGACAGCTGGTCGTAGGGCGAGAGCTCGAAGAGGGAGTACATGGACATGGTGCCGGTCAGGCCCACGCCCTTGTACTTCTGCGCAAACCCCGCCACCAGGGCGAGGCGCTCCCGGAGAAGGGCCGGACGCCGCTCGTCCCCCTCCTTCACCTGCCCCGCAACGGGGTAGTCCAGGTACTCGGACAGGTACCCGTACACGCCGTCGATGACGTGCAGGTAGTTCCCCTCCCTGTCCGGCAGGAAATACGGCGCTTTCAGGCCGAATTCGTTGCAGCGCCGGATCAGCAAGTTCAGCTCCCGCAGTCGTTGTTCCGTGAACACCGGCGCGGAGTTGACCCGCAGGACGTACTTTTTGTCCAGGATATAGTTGTGCCGGACGTCCTCGTCCCCCTGGGAGGAATCGATCATCTCGAAATTCTCCACCGCTGGGAGGCCGTAGGACGCGAGGACCTGGTCCAAATCTTCTTTTGTGTACTTTTTCATGTTTCCTCCTATTGTACGGGAACATACAAATAACAGAATCGATGCTGGTTTTTCTCCGGATCATAGTACCCGTAATACTCTATAACCGGCAGGGTATCCTCGCCGCACCGTAAACCGCATTCTGGCGCGATCTCTTCTGTGATCCACTCGTAGGGCGGTACGCCGCCCGTCCATGGTTCGCGTCCCAGGGCCTTTGACGTTTCCTCGCAGATTTTCAGACGCATATAGCGTGCCGGGGGCAGTTTCAGCATGTCAAACACGTCCGGCTGATCCGCCGAACCAACCAAAAAGCCGAACATGACGCCGCTGGGCCTTTCGCCGGACAGATAGTTCAGGCTGATACATACGTCCCAGCCCTCTTCCCGCTCTTTGACTGCTGTTCCCAAGGACTGTGCCGACATAAAGTCACCCATAAGCTTCTCAACGTCCGGCTCACCGTCGTTATCCGCGGCGTACCCAATCTTTCCGCACCACAGCGACTGCGTCCACTCTACCAGCTCCACGCCGATCCCTTTGCAGACATAGGTCTTGATGATCGTCTCCTGCGGATGCCTTGTTGTTATCTCCATTTCATGTCCTTTCTGCCCCAGGACCGCCCGAATCTCCCGCGCGGTCCGCGCCGTCTTCTTATGGTCATTGCCGTCCCCCACGAGCCCCGCCGTCATGCCTCCCCCCTCGCAGATGGCGGGGAAGAAGAAATCACACTCCGCCGGACAGTCCGAGCGGTTGAAGAGGACGCCCAGCGACCGGGCCTCCTCCCCCGCGGCGGCGTTGACGGCGGGGTCGTCTGCGGCGGCGAGGGCCAGGTACGCGCCCTCCAGGTCGCCGGGACAGTAGGAGCGCTGGATGTGGCGGACGCCCGCCTCCTCCTCCGCAAGCCGGGGGGAGATGACGGTGACGTCCGCGCCGAAGTCCCGCAGGACCTTTGCCCGGCGGAGGCCCACCGTTCCGCCGCCGATGACCACGGCCCGCCGCCCCTCCAGACTCACGAACAGCGGGAAGCGCTTACCGCTCATCCCGCTTTACCAGTACTACGGTAAAATAACCGCAGTCCTCCGGAGCTTCGGCGAGGCTGGGGCAGACCCGCTCCCCTTCCATGCCGCACCGCTCCACCAGAGACGCCCGGGCCAGCAGGCCCCGGGCCTCCAGGGCTTCCCGCAGGGCCCCCAGCTCCCGGCCCGCCTTCATGAAGAGGAGGTTGGCGTCCGTCTCCAGACAGTCGGAGACGTCCTTGTGGGAGGCGGGGACGATGAGCAGGCGCTCACTGCCCTCGCAGAGGCTCTCCCCCAGCGCCGCCGCGGCGGCGCAGAAGGAGGGCACCCCCGGCACGATCTCCGCCTCATAGCCCAGAGCCCGCACCCGCTTGTGGATGTACAGATAGGTGGAGTAGACCGTGGGGTCCCCCAGGGTGATGAAGGCCACGCTCCTCCCCTGGTCCAGGACGGCGGCAATGCGGGATGCGATGCCGTCCCGGGCCGCGTCCAGCGCCTTCCTGTCACGGACCATGGGGGCCGGACAGAGGAGCAGTTCCTTCTCCTCCGCCAGGTCCCCGATGATGGTCAGGGCGGTCTTCTCCCCCGCCCCCTTGTCCGGGACGGCGATCACATCTGCCGTCCGCAGGACCCGCTGGGCCTTCAGCGTCAGGAGCTCCGGGTCCCCGGGGCCTACGCCGACGCCGTAAAGGATGCCTGGTTTCATTCCTGCTCCCCCTCTTTCTCCGTCTCCGGCGCGGCTTCCGCCGGGGCCTCCGCCGTCTCTCCCGACGCCTCCGCCCGGGCGGACAGGGCCTCCTGGGCCGTCACGTACAGGGCCTCCCGGCCGCAGGGGTGCTTCCGCTTGTTCACGGCCAGCACCGCAAAGGCGGCGGCCACGAATACCAGGCTCAAAAGCTGGCTGACCCGCACGGGCTGTCCGAAGAGCTCCAGGCCGAAGAGGTAGAGGCTGTCCGTGCGCAGGCCCTCGATCCAGGCGCGGCCCAGGCCGTACCAGATGAAATAGAAGCAGGTGTTCTCCCCGTCGAAAGTGCGGTGTTTTGAGATAACAAACACAATGATTGCGAGGCCAATGAGGTTCCACAGGCTCTCGTACAGGAAGGTGGGGTGGACCTCAATGAACTCCGACGCGCTCTTCCACAGGCGCATCCGCCAGGGCAGGGTGGTCTCACTGCCGAAAGCCTCCCGGTTCATGAAGTTGCCCCACCGGCCCACGGCCTGTCCGATGAGCAGGCCCATGCACCCCAGGTCCGCGAAGGCCCCGAAGGGGATCTTCCGCTTTTTGCAGAAGACGAAGAGGACCAGGACCGAGACGATCACCGTGCCGTATATGGCCAGACCCCCGTCCCAGACAGCTACCATCTTTCCGAAGTCCAGACCGCCGTCATCCTTGATATAGCGGCCCAGGTTGAAGACCACGTAGTAGATGCGGGACCCCAGGATGCACAGGGGGATCTGCCAGATGACCATGTCGTAGACGTCGTCCCCCTTCAGGCCGTAGTCCTTAGCCCGCCGGGCGCAGAAGAGGATGGCTAAAACCAGCCCCAGGCAGATGATGATGCCGTACCAGTAGATGCCGTTGCCGATGGGCACCGCCACAGGGGATGGGTTGAACTCCCAGTCTCCGAAGAGGCCGGGAAAGCTGATGGGCATGTCGTTTCTTGCGTACATTTCGCGTCGTTCCTCCTTGTATGGGCGCTGTATCAGCCGATGGCGGGGCCGCCGGCGGGAAGGATCAGGGAGATGGCGGCGTGGTCCGGGACGATCTCCTCCCGCAAAAACGCCTCCACGTCCCCCTTGGTGATGGTGTCGAAAATCTCCGGGAACCGGTAGTAGTCAAACTGCTGGAAGTTCCCCTCCGCCATGCTGACGGCGATGTTCTCAAAGGAGTTGAGGCTCCGGATCATCCGGCCGTAGGCGGCCCGGCGGACCTGCTGGTAGAAGGCCTCGCCGATGCCCTCCTCCCCCAGGCGGCGGGCCTGACGGATGATGGCCTCAAAGACCCGCTCCGGCTCCTTGGCCTCGCCGCCCACGTAGAGGTAGGCCGCGCCGGGGAGCTGGTCGAAGTTGCCCCCCAGGCTGCTGTTGACGGCCCCCTCCTCGTAGAGGCGGGTATAGAGGGGGCTGCTCTCGCCGAAGAGCACATCGCAGGCCAGGTCCCCCACGATGCTCTGCCGCAGGCGCCCCTCCCCCGTCTCCTGGGCGCGGCACTTGCAGCCCGCCAGGAACATGGGGCTGGAGACCTCCATGACGCGGCGCTTCTCCCGCCGGGCGGGGGCGCGGCCCTCACCGGCGCCGTAGTCCCGCTCAATGGCCTCGCCGCCCTCCTTGGGGAGGATGGCCTCCGCCTCGGCGGCGACTTGATCCGGGTCCATACTGCCCACGCAGACCAGGATCATGTTGGAGGGGGTGTAGAAAGCCCGGTGGCAGTCGTAGAGGGTCTGAGGGGTGATGCGGCGGATGCTTTCCACCGATCCGGCCACCGGGATGCGCACGGGACTGACGGCATAGAGGCACTCCATGAGGCCCTCGTAGACCTGCCAGTCCGGGTCGTCCTCCGTCTCCTGGATCTCCTGGGCGATGATGCCCTGCTCCTTGTCCACGCTCTCCTTCGTGAAGTAGGGGATACTGACACACTCCAGGAGCAGGCGTAGATTCTCATAAAACTTGTCCGTACACTGGAAAAAATAGGCGGTCATGGCGGCGCTGGTGAAGGCGTTGTCCACGGCTCCGTTTTTGGCGAAAGCCTCGGACACGCTCCCCGTCTCCGTATCGAACATCTTGTGCTCCAGAAAGTGGGCGATCCCGGCGGGGGTGTCCTGCCACTGCCCGCCCAGGCGGAAGCGCAGGTCCATGCCGCCGTAGCGGGCGGCAAAAAAGGCGTAGCTCTTGGCGTAGAGGGGCTTTTCCACCACCACGACCTCCAGGCCGTTGGAAAGGGTCCTCCGGGACACCTTCTCCCCCAGACGGGGGTACGCTTGCTGTCTCATCACTGCGCCTCCTTTCCCTTGAGGAAGTAGATGGTATCGATCCGCAGGGCCTCCGCCGCCGCCCGGACCCGCTCCGGCGTGACCTCTATGAGCCCTGTGCGAAGCTCCTCCAGGCTCTCCGCGCCGGTGACGGCCCGGTTCATCGCGTAGTCCTCCAGGGCCCCGGCGGAGTCCTCCATGGTCCGCAGGCCGCTCAGGAGGCTGGTGCGGGCGGCTTCCAGCTCCCAGTCCTCCCAGCGGCCGGAGGCCATCGCCTCTATCTGACGGTTGACCTCGTCCAGGGTCTTCCGGTAGTTCTCCTGCTCGATGCCCGCCGAGACGGTGATGATGCCCTTGCTCCGGTGGTAGGTGCTCCCGGCGTAGTAGCACAGGGACAGCTTCTCCCGCACGTTGGTGAAGAGCTTGGAGGTGGCCGAACCGCCGAACATGGAGTTCATCAGCCGCGTGGCCATCCGGTCCTCAGAATCGGTGGTGTAGCCGATGCAGAGCTTCCCCTGGGCCACATCCATCTCCTCCGTCACCGTCCGGCACTGCTCCGGCAGGGGGTGGCACAGAGTCTCTACCGGCTCCAGAGCTCCGCGCCTAGGCAGGGCGGCAAAGGCGGCGGAAAACGCCTCCCGTACCCGGTCCTGCGGGGCGCTCCCGCAGTAGAAGAGCTCCAGCCGCGCCCGGGGCAGGACGTCCCGGTAGTGGCGGTCCAGGTCCTCCGCTGTAATGGCCTCCACGTCCCGGACCGTGCCCAGACGGCTGAGGCCGTAGGGCTCCCCGGCGCACAGCTCCTCCAGCAGGCGGCGGGCGGCGTAGGAGCGCTTATCGTTGATGGTACTGCGGATGAGGTCCGCGAGGTTGGCGCGCTCCCCGGCCACGTAGCCGCTCCGGAGACGGCCGTCCTCCAGGGCGGGCGCGCAGAGCATCTCCCCCATGAGAGCCGTCAGGGGCTCCAGAAGGCGCTCCTCCCCGCCCAGGAAGCGGTCGTCCACACAGCTTGCCACGAAGCCGAAGAGCTGGTTCTCCCCCTTCTTGCGCACCGTGGGGTCCAGCCGTGCGCCGTAGAGCAGGTCCAGCTCCCGGCCCAGGGCCTCAATGTCCGGACAGCGGACGGTGCCCCGGCTGAGGACGTTGACCAGCAGGGCGTTGCGCCCCGCCGCCTCCGCCGTCAGGGGGAGGGCCATCTGGGCGCTGAAAAAGCCGGTCTTGAATTTCTCCGACGGGATATACGTGAAACAGATATTCCCGCCGATGGTTTCTCGGGTCATATCGCGGTATCTCCTTCTTTTGTCAAATCCTCCCTAGTATATACCATTTCCATCCGGTTTTCCATAGGGAGGAAAGGATTTTTTTCTTAAGATGGGGAAAGCCCCTATCTCCGGTTCTGCTCCCCCCAGGTACACAGCCCGTCCAGCACCTCCACCAGGGACTTCCCCCGCTCCGTCAGGGCGTACTCCACCTTGGGCGGGATCTGGGGATAGACCGTCCGGGTGATGAGCCCGTCCCGCTCCAGCTCCTTCAGGTTCTGACTGAGGGTCTTGTCCGACACCTTCTTCAGATACCGCTGGAGCTGGTTGAACCGCACCGGCGCGAACTCCATCAGGCAGTACAAGATCACCATCTTGTGCTTTCCGGAGATCAGGGAGAGAGTATAGCTGAAACCGGTGTCCTCAAAGTTGGCATGTTCCAGGTAGTCACGGATCATTGTCACCATCTGCTTTCCTTTGAGATAGTACCTTACTGAAAAGTAGGTACTTGATTTCTATTCCGCCTCCGTGTATGATACCATACGAAGGGAAAATCGTCCAGCAATTCCCGAAGATTATTTTTGGAGGAGTCAAGTTATGAAAAAAGACCTGGGTGTAAAGCCCTACCTGTACCCCATGCCGGTACTGATGATCGCCACCTACGGCGAGGACGGCACGGTGGACGTGATGAACATGGCCTGGGGCGGCATCTGCGCCAACAACATGGTGGCCCTCAACATCGACGAGGACCACAAGACCAGCGAGAACATCAAAAAGCGTGGTGCGTTCACCCTTAGCATCGCCGACATCGCCCACCTGAAGGAGTCCGACTTCTTCGGCATCGCAAGCGGGAACAAGATGCCTGACAAATTCCAGCGTACCGGGATGCACGCCGTCCCCAGCACCCGGGTAGACGCCCCCGTCGTGGAAGAGTACCCGGTGACCCTGGAGTGCAAGGCGGTGGAGCTCCAGCAGACGGCCTACGGCTTCCGGGTACTGGGGGAGATCGTCAACGTGCTGGCGGAGGAGTCCGTCCTGGACGAAAAGGGCCGGGTGGCCCCAACGAAGCTCAACGCCTTTGTCTTTGACCAGTTCCAGAGCGGCTACTACGCCATCGGCGAGAAGGTCGGTCAGGCCTGGAAGAGCGGCATGGACTTTATGAAGTGATCTCCGAAACAAGAATAGAGCGGGCGGTCCTGGGACCGCCCGCTCACGCTTTTTCCGGTTATTCCTCGTCGTCGTCCTCGTCCTCACCAGCGCTTCCGCAGGCGCCGCAGCAGTTGGGGCACCCCTCGCTCTCGTCCAGGTCGAACTCCAGCTTCTCGCCGCAGTCGGGACAGCGGACGCCGCCGTCCTCCAAAATGGTCTCGTCGAAGAAGATTTCCTCCCCGCAGCTGGGGCAGGTGGTCTGGTAGACCTCGCCGTCCTCCTCGTCTTCCTCCTCATCCTCGTCCTCATAGACGCGGCTCTCCACGTCGCTGAGGTCGTCGCTCACCGCGTCCAGGGCCTCCTCCAGGTCGATCTGGCCCTCCCGCATGTCCTGGAGTTCCAGGGCCATGTCGTCGAGGATGTCCATCATCACGGTCAGAAGCTTGCCCTCCTTGGTCTGCCCATCCAGGCCCAGGCCCTCGGCCAGGCCCTTCATATACGCGACCTTTTCCAGAATTTCCATACGTCCTTCTCCTTTCAAAGTCAAAGTGTCCGTCCCCGCGGGACGCTCCTTACTCCTTGCAGCGGGAGAGGTACTCGCCGGTGCGGGTGTCGATGGTGATCTTGTCGCCGATGTCGATGAAAAGGGGCACCTTGATCTCCGCGCCGGTCTCCAGCACGGCGGGCTTGGTGACGTTGGTGGCGGTGTTGCCGGCGAAGCCGGGCTCCGTCTCCGTGACCACCAGGTCCATGAAGTTGGGGCACTCCAGGCCGAAGACATTGCCCTTATAGCTGAGAACCTTGCAGACGGTGTTCTCCTTGACGAAGCGGAACGCGTCGCCCAGCAGGTCCCGGCCCAGGGGCACCATGTCATAGGTCTCCTGGTCCATGAAGTAGTACAGGTCGCCGTCGTTGTAGCTGTACTCCATGTCCTTGCGCTCGATGAACGCCTCCTCGAACTTGGCGGTGGGGTTGAAGCTGGTCTCAGTCACAGCGCCGGTGACCACGTTCTTCATCTTGGTGCGCACGAAGGCCGCGCCCTTGCCGGGCTTGACGTGCTGGAACTCGATGACCTGCATCACCTTTCCGTCCATCTCAAAGGTCTTGCCGTTGCGGAATTCTCCTGCGGTAATGGTTGCCATATTTTGATATCCTCCTATTCGGAATAAGTTATCCAACGGCCATTCTAGCGTATTCCCATTGCAATTGCAAGTATTTTGTAGTAAATTTATGGAGATATCTGAAAAATATTCTGAACAGGAGGATAGTTTTCCCCAATGATACCGATCTTATACCATGAAAACGGCCTTCTCGTATGCCTCAAGCCCCCCGGCGCGATCAGTCAGGACGGCCCCGCGGACAGCCTCCCCGCCCTCCTCCGGGCCCAGACCGGCGGGGAGGTCTACCCCGTCCACCGCCTGGACCGGGGCGTGGGGGGCCTCATGGCCTACGCCACCACCCGGGAGGCCGCCGCTTCCCTGTCCGAGGCCGTCCGGGAGCGGACGTTCCAAAAGGAGTACCTCTGCATCCTCCTGGGTCGTCCGGCGGAGGATTCGGGGGTGCTGGAGGACCTGCTGCTCCACGACCGGACCCGGAACAAGAGCTTCGTGGTCCAGCGGATGCGCACCGGCGTGCGGGCGGCGAAGCTGGAGTATCAAGTCCTGGCCCCGGCGGAGGGGCGGTCCCTGGTGCGGGTCCTGCTCCACACCGGACGCACCCATCAAATCCGGGTGCAGTTCTCCAGCCGGGGCGCCCCCCTGGCCGGGGACGGCAAGTATGGAGGCGGTGGCGGGGACATCGCCCTCTGGAGCTGGCGGCTCACCCTCCCCCGCCCCGGGACCGGGGAACGGCTTGTCTTCCGGCACGAGCCCGGCGAGGCTTTCTGGGCGGCGTGGCGCGGGGAGCGGCCTCCCCTGCCCGCGGAGGATCAATAGTACGCGATGAGCAGGTCCACCACCGTGCCGTAGCTCTGGATGCCGTCGGATTGTCCGTAGGAGCGCAGGGCGGTGTCGTAGATGGATTTGCTGACCGTGGCGGTCAGGCCCTCAAACTGGGACCAGTAGGCGCTGTGATAGCGCAGGTCCGCTAAAACCTCCTTCGGCAGCTCACTGCGCAGCTTCTCCCAGCGCTCCCGGTCCGCACGGTAGAGGGCGTTGCCCAGGTGGATGTACCCCATCAGCGCCCCGGAGTAGCGGTACACCGGGTCACCGCAGGCCAGGGAGGCGGCGATGGCGAGAAAATTGCACTCCTGCTCCGAGGCGATGCCCCGCTGGTGGGCCAGCTCGTGGGCGATGTTGGCCGGGAGCAGGCAGGCGGGGCTGTCCACGTTCAGGCTGGACTCCCCGGTGTAGGGGCTGTAGAAGCCGGTGAAGTTCATGGCGCTGAAGAGCCGGGAGAACACCATCTTCTTCGGTACCCGGTCCGTCCGGGCGAGGAAGGGGAATTCCCGGGAAATATTTGTATAGACTCTGGTGCTTGCGGCAAAGATACCGTCCCGGTCCACGGCGAAGACGCCGCTTGCGTCCCGCTCCACCTGGTCCGCCGTCTCTTGCAGAAGGGACACGAAACGGGTGGTCACCCGGTCCAGGTCCTCCGTGGTCACGGGCCGGGCGTAGATGCCGCTCTTCTCCTGGAAGCCGTCGGCGTAATAGTTCACCCCCCACAGGGCACAGTAGAGCCCAGCCGCCGTGAGGGCCAGGCAGGCCATGCCCATGAGGCATCCGTAAGCCGCCTCCAGCCGCCGCCCGCGCCAGGTGCGCACCCGGTGGAACAGTACCGCCGCCCACGCCGCCATGCCCAGGATGAAGGCCGCATAGAACCACTCCACCACCGAGAAGGGGAACAGGTACCAGAGACGGGCATAGCCGTCCTTGAGCACCTGGGTGGTCCGGGAGACGGCGTTTGCCGCCTGGGGACTGTTGATGCCGTACCAGTAGACTCCGAACAGCGCCAGCACTCCCAGCGCCCAGCTATGTACGATCCTGTGCCGTTTCAAAAATGCTAACATGGCTCTCCTTTCCATCCGCCGGTGTGATCTGTCTTCCAATATCAGTATACCGGACTGCCAAATGTTTGCCAAGAGGGGATGGCTGGAAATTTTTCTGCCCCCCAAAATCTTTACCATTTCTTATCTATTTTCTTAACCGTTTTCTTAACCATGCCCTGCTATCATGCAGTCATCCCACTCATAAGGAGGCACGGACATGGAATACGTCCTGCGGACAAACGACCTATCCAAACACTACAAGCACTGCAAGGCCCTGGACAAGCTGACGATGTCGGTGGAAAAGGGGGCCATCTACGGCTTCGTGGGCCGCAACGGTGCGGGCAAGACCACCCTCATCCGCCTCATCTGCGGCCTCCAGGAGCCCAGCGGCGGAAGCTTTGAGCTCTACGGACGCCCCAACACTAACCGGGACATCACCCGCTCCCGCCGCCGCATGGGGGCCGTGGTGGAGACCCCCTCCATCTACCTCTCCATGACGGCGGAGGAGAATCTGAAACAGCAGTTTCAAATTTTGGGCCTCCCCTCCTGCGACGGGCTGGGGGAGCTCCTGGAGCTGGTCCGGCTGCAAAACACGGGGCGGAAAAAGGCCCGGGACTTCTCCCTGGGGATGCGGCAGCGGCTGGGCATCGCGGTGGCATTGGCCGGGGACCCGGACTTCCTCATCCTCGACGAGCCCGCCAACGGCCTGGACCCCCAGGGCATCATAGAGATCCGGGAGCTGATCCTGCGCCTGAACCGGGAGCGGCAGATCACGGTGCTCATCTCCAGCCACATCCTCGACGAGCTCAGCCGCCTGGCCACCCACTACGGCTTTATCGACAATGGCCACATGGTCAAGGAGATCAGCGCCAAGGACCTGGAGGCAAGCTGCCGCAAGTGCCTGCGCCTTACGGTCAGCAGCACCCGGCCTCTCGCCGCCGCCCTGGAGGGCATGGGGCTGGAGTTCACGGTGCGCTCGGACACGGAGGCGGACGTCTACGGTGCGCCTCCGGTGACGGACCTGACCCTCGCCCTCCATGCCGCCGGGTGCCAGGTGAAGAACATCCACGAGCACGACGAGAGCCTGGAGAGCTACTACATGAACCTGGTGGGAGGTGGCGGCGATGCGTAACCTCCTCCACGCGAACCTCTCCCGCCTGCGGCGGGACGGAACGTTTTGGTTCATGCTGGTCCTGATTTTTGCCTGCTCCGCCGGCACCATGCTCCTCTGGGGCAGGAATGTGGCGGAATCGCTGGATCACTACTACTTCCGTCTGTCCGCCTATATGGGCCTCTACTTCGCCATCTTCGCCGCCCTGTTCCTGAACACGGAGTACAGCGAGGGCACCATCCGCAACAAACTCGCTGTGGGCCACGTCCGCCGGGACGTGTACCTGGCGAACTACTTCACCCTCCTGCTGGCCTCCCTGTGCTTCGCGGCGGCGTGGCTGGCGGGCGGGTGCGTGGGCATCCCCTGCCTGGGCACGTGGCGGATGGGTCCGGCGGGGCTGGCGATATACGTTCTGGTGGCGGCGGGCTTTACGGCGTCCTACTGCGCCATCTACACCTGCGCGGGGATGCTCCTGGACCGCCGGAGCGCCCAGGTGTCCATCCTCGTGATCTCGCTTGTCCTGCTCCTGGCCGCGAGCTCCGTGGACAACGCCCTGTCCGAGCCGGAGTTCTCCAGCGGCATCGTCATGACGATGGACGGGATGCAGATGGCGGACCCGGAGCCGAATCCCAGATATGTCACCGGGGCGATGCGCACGGTCCTGGAGGTGGTCATGGACACGCTCCCCAGTGGGCAGTCGGCCCTGATGACCATGACGAAGATCGCCACACCGGTGCGGATGCTGGTATGCGACGTGCTGGTGAGCGTCTGCGCCACCGGAGCGGGCCTTGCCCTCTTCCGGCGGAAGGATTTGAAGTGAGGGGGCGGCGCGGATGAGAAATCTCCTGTGCGCCGGCCTCCGGCGGCTGGTGAAGAGCCGGACCTTCCTCTTTGCCCTGCTGGCGGTGCTGGCCTACACGGCCCTTGTGGTGCTGGTCTGCTGGGACCACTGCGCCCAGGGCGCCGGAAACTATACCTTGGAGGCGATCCTCACCTCCGGGTTCGGCCTCATGGGCTACCTCTCCGTCCCGTCGCTGATCTACGCCGCCCTGCTGAGCGTCCACCTGGGCGCGGACTACAGCGACGGCGCCCTCCGCAACAAGCTGACCGTGGGAAGGACCCGGGAGCAGGTGTATCTTGCGGACCTCCTCACCTGCGTCATTGCCTCTGTAGGGCTGGACGTGCTGTACCTCCTGCTGTCGGGGGCGCTGTGCGCGTATCCGGTGCTGGAGGCGCGGGGCGTCCTGCTGCGGGCCTCCCCGGGACAGGTCCTGGCCTGGGTGGCGGCGGCGCTCCTGGCCCGGGCGGCCTGGGCGGCGGCGGTGAAGCTGACGGTCACAGTCCTGGGCAGCCGGACTGCCGGAGCTGTCGCAGCCCTGCTGATGGTGGTGGGGGCGATGATCCTGTGTCAGTTCTCCTTCAGCCAAATCCAGTTTCTCTCCAACTGTCTTGGCGACGGGCTCCCGGTGAAAAACGGAGCGGCCCGGCTGGCGTTCTGGCAGTTTCTGATGGACCTCCTGCCCACGGGGCAGTCCTTGCAGGTGAGTATGCTTTATACGCCCACGCTCTGGCGTCTGCCCCTGCTGAGCGCCGCCGTTTTTGCCGTCAGCACCGGGGCTGGGCTCCTCTTCTTCCGTCGCAGGGACTTGAAGTGAGGTGACGGCAGATGAACCTTTTGCTCAAGGCTAATTTCAGCCGTCTCTGGAAGGACGGCGCGTTCTGGGCCTCTCTGGCGGTGATGGCGGGCGTCGGGCTCTTTGAGGTGGCTGTGGGGGTCAGCGCCCGGCGGCAGGGCATCAGCGTACCGCTGGAGAACCGGTATTTTGTCCTGGCCCTCATGCCCGGCATCGTGCTCTCCGCTTTTTGCAGTCTCTTCGTGGGCGGGGAGTACAGCGGCGGCACCATCCGCAACAAGATCACCGTGGGCCATACCAGGGACGCCGTATATCTGGCAAGCCTCTGCACCTGCATCGCCGCCGGAGGGCTGGCCTGTCTGGCGTATATCGTGCCAATGGTTGTACTGGGCATTCCCCTGCTGGGGATCTTTCAGATGGAGCTGGGGGCTGTGGTCTGGTTCACGCTGTGCGTGTTCGTGATGACCGGGAGCCTGTGTGCGGTTTTTACCCTCATCGCTATTTTGAACCAGAACCGGGCCGTGACCGCTATCATCTGTATCACCCTAGCCTATTTCCTGCTCTTTTTGGGCATCTATCTCAACTCCCGGCTCACAGAGCTGGAGATCATCCCCGCCCGGGAGTACATCGAAAACGGGCAGATCCTCCTGCGGGAGGCCGAAAAAAATCCGGCCTATGTCAGCGGCCTCAAACGGACGGTGTTCCAGGCCCTCTACTGCCTCCCCGGCTGTCAGGCCGTGCAGCTGGTGGCCGAGGCGGAGAACTGCCCCTGGTCCCTCCCGCTCATCAGTGCGCTGTGCGCTATCGGCAGCACCGCCGCAGGCTTGGCGCTGTTCCGGAGGAAGGACCTGAAATGACCACAGGCACCGGCAAAGGCATGCCGGTGCCTGCTTTTTTGCCGAAAAACAGCTTAGAAAATGCTCAAATACAGCTCTTGGCTCAGCTTCTCCAGCAGGCGGATGCCGGCGAGGCTGTTTCCCTTCTCGTCCAGGGCGGGGGAGTAGATGCCGATGCCCATCCGGGTGGGGGCCACGGCCATGATGCCCCCGGCCACGCCGCTCTTGGCGGGCACGCCCACCCGCACGGCAAACTCGCCGGAGCCGTCATACATCCCGCAGGTCATGAGGATGGCGTTGACATACCGCGCCAGGGCTGAGGGGAAAATGCGCTCGTTGGTCAGAGGGATGCGGCCCCGGTTGGCAAGCACCGCGCCGATATGGGCCAGGGCCTTGCAGCTGACCCGGATGGAGCAGGCCCGGAAATAGCAGTCCAGGACCTCCTCCACGTCCCCCTCCAGGAGGCCGTAGGACTTGAGGAGGTACGCGAGGGCCCGGTTGCGGCTCCCGTGGGCCTTCTCAGAGAGGTAGACCGCCTCATCCACGCCTATTTCCTCCTCACCGGCAAGCTTCCCGGTCAGGGACAGCAGGCGCTGGAAGCGCTCCTCGTAGGTGCCGCCCTTGATGAGGGAGCACATCACGATGGCCCCCATGTTCACCATGGGGTTGATGTGCCCGCTGTCCAGGGCCTGGTCGCTGGAGTTGATGGCGTCGAAGGGCTTGCCGGTGGCCTCCATGCCCACCCGGCGCTGGACGGCCTCCATGCCGTTGTCCAGCAGTGCCTGGAGCAGGAGGATGGGTTTCACGATACTCTGGATGGTAAAGCTCTGGCGGCAGTCCCCGGCCCAGGTGTGGCGTCCGTCGCTGTTGATGATGTAGATGCCGAAGGCGTCCGGGTCGCTCTTGCTGAGCTCCGGGATATAGTCGGCCACATGGCCCTCCTGGATGTAACAGCGGCACTCCTCCAGAAGACGCTCCAGTAATTCTTCCATAATGTGCTCCTCTCGTTTTTCTCCATGAGCAAGGCGTCAGCCTTGCGGACAAAAAGTTTTTTCTTTTTTCCTGCTTTTTTCTTTTTGTACACAAAAACAAAAAAGCAGGATTAGTAGTCAAACTGCCTGTAGTACCTCCGGATGGACAGAGGGTGGCAGAGGAAGCGCTCCATATAGGCGTCCATGCGGTTATTGACGGCGTGCATGACCAGGTGGGAGATGGAGCCGCGAAACTCTTCACTGATGCCGTCGAGGGGGAACTCCCGGGTGTCGATGACGGTATAATTTGCGCAGACCTTGGGGAGGAAGCGGGCGACGCGCTCGGCGAGAGGCCGCTGCTCGTCCTCGCCTATAAAGAGGGTCACGGGCGTGTCGGCGACGATGATCTCCTGCATCCCGTGGAAGAACTCCTGACAGCTGATGGACTTGGTGCGGATCCACATCTGCTCCTCCCAGTAGCACATGGCGTAGGAGTACGCCGCGCCGTACTGGTTCCCGGAACCGATGAAGTAGTGGGGCAGGTCCGGACGGGCACGGACCTCGGATGCCTTGCGCTCCGCGCAGCGGTACGCCCAGGCGTCGGCGGCAATCTCCACGTCCGCGAGGGCACGGGCCAAATGGGCCTCCATCTCCCGGTTATAGCGGTCGTAGTCCGGGAACTCGCCGTTCTTGTACATCAGGTAGTTTGCCACCATATAGAACTTCAACTGCTCATTTTTCGGGTAGAGCACCAGATAATCCTGCTTCTCCGGCCGGGTAAGAGTGGAGCCTGGGGTGTCGATGAAGGCGAAGACCCGGGCCCCGATGGCGCGGGCCTTGTCCACCATCTGCACCATCTCCTTGGTGTTGCCTGAGACGGAGGAGTAGATCACCACCGACCTCTCCGTAAAGCGCCGGTTTCCTGTGGTCAGGAACTCCGCCGCATTCTCCACGTACACGGGCAGGGCCGAGCGCCCCCGCATATACACCTCCACCTGGAGGCTGGATGCGTAGGTGCCGCCGATGCCGATGAAGTAGATGCCGTCGAAGCCCTCCTCCCAAATTTTGTCGATAATTGCCTCGATCTGGGGACGGAGAGCAAGGGCTCCGTTGACGCTGGAGAGCGCCTCCGCCTCGTCGAAGCCCCTCAGGCAGGGGCCCTCGGCCTCCTGCCACGCTTTTGCTTCATATTCCATTTGTGCTGGTCCTCCTTTTTCAGATAGAGCCCTTACCAGGCCCCGAAATAGCCTAAAGTCTCCGTGGCGCAGGCCGCGCCCCGCTCCATGGCTCCCTCGATGGTCCGGCCCTCCCAGAGGCCGGTGAGGAACCCGGCAATGTAGCTGTCTCCCGCCCCCAGGGTGTCCACCACTTGCGGACAGGGCACAACGCCGAACTGGTGGAAGCGCTCCCCGTCCCAGCAGAGGCTCCCCGCCTCCCCCAGCATGGCGATGACCATCTTCGGCCCCCGGGCGTGATAGGCCCGCATCTGCTGCCGCAGGTCCTCCCCGTCGCCTTTTGCGGAGAAAAAGAGGTAGTCCGTATAGGGCATGACCTCCTGACTGACAGGACTGCCGGGCCGGGTGGAGCAGTCGAAGGCCGTGGCGATACCCCGGGCCCTCAGCTCCCGAAACTGCTTCTGGACCCTGCCCCAGGTGTCGCAGACCACCACGTCGTGGGTGCAGAGAAAGGCGAAATCCTCCTCCGAGAGGACGTAGCCGTCCAGAACGCCCTCGTCGTAGCCGCAGAAGACCCGCTCCCCGTCCCGGAGCTCCACCTGGGTGACGGCGGTCCTCCCGGGCACCTTCCGCATCCGGCTGATGTCTACGCCCTTTGCCGCCGCGGCCTTCACCATCAGCTCGCCGTAGGCATCCGTGCCCACGGGGCCGGTGTAGGACGCCTCTCCCCCCAGGCGCACCGTGTAGACCGCCATGTTCACCGGCCCGCCGCCGGGATAGGGCCTGCCGCCGTCCAGGTTCACGTAGTAGTCGATGCAGTTGCTCCCCACTGCCGCTAGTTTCATATCGTGTGCTCCTCTCCGTTGGTGATTGTCTGCCGTCAGTATACGGCATGGCGGCCGGGTTGTCAACGATGTGGAGAAAAAACTCGAAAAAGGTCTTTCCCCACGGGCGGGAGCGTGCTATACTGTACCCATCACGCTCCAGGGAGGACCGCCATGCTCCGCAAGGAAACCACTGAGACCATCGCCCACCACACCCTCTGCCTCACCGGTGGGTTTCTGGGCATCTACGCCCTCCTTATCCGGGAAGGCACCTTCGGCTCCGCCGAGACCAGCAATCTGATCCTCCTGGTGGTCTCCGGCCTCACCGGGACCCTGGGGGAGCTTCTGGTCCGGCTGGGAGCGGTGGGGTGCTACGCGTCGGGCATCGCCCTCGCGGTGGTGGGGAGGCGGTACTGGAGGCCCTTCCGCATGCGGTGCCTCTCCATCGCTGTCACCACCGCGGCCTGTCTTGCCTGCGCCTGGATCCCCGGGGAGGCGGACCCGCTTCTCGCCCTCTACCCCGTCTTTTTCGCCACCGCCATCCAGTGGGTGGCCTACACCCAGGCCGCGGGGTTCAACAGCGCCACCATCTTCTCCACCAACAACCTCCGTCAGAGCGTCGAGGGCCTCACCGACTACCTCTGCACCCGGGAGGAGAAGTACTTCCGAAAGTTCGCCTTCTACGGCGCTACCCTCCTCTGCTTCCATTTAGGGGTGGCCTTGGGCTGGTGGTGCGTCCAGCGCTGGGGCATCCCAAGCGTCCTGGCCTGTCTGCCACTGCTGGGCGGGGGCCTCGCTGTTACGGTTTTGGATGAGCGCACAAAATAATCAAAAGACGCCCCCCGGTCCTGCCGGGAGGCGTCTTCGCTTATCTGCGCCACTTTTTGTAGACCACGATCTCCGGGTCCGCTCCGCCGTCCCCGTACTCGCACACCAGCAGGTGCGTCTCATCGGCGGCGAGACCGTAGCAGCGGTCTGTGCCCTCCCGGTGGAGCTGATTGCCTAAGTACACCTTGCCGTCCTCCAGCAGGCGCACGGTCTGCCCGTTGGGGAGGGTGTAGGTCAGGTTGATGTAGGAGCCCTGCAGGGCGTTGAGGTCCGTAACCTCCGCCATGTCCCCGATGCCCAGGGCGTTGAACGCCGCAATGACCGGCGCCTTCAGCGCACAGGCCCCGCCGCAGGCTTCGCAGGAGGTCTGTCCCCTGCCCCGGGCGCACTCCGCAAGCACACACGCTCTGCCAAAGGGACGCCCGCCCGTCTCTGCACAGCCCCCGCAGGACGCCCGCTGTCCGCATTGGCCGCAGTCGGCCCCGCAGATGGATGATATCATAATTTGTCCTCCTTACTTTTTGCCGCTCTCCTCCGGAGCGCCCTCAACACCTGGGCCTTTGATAAAGGTCCGCTCCTTGGAGAAGCCCTGCCCCTTGACCTCCTTGATCTGAGTGATGGTGAAAAAGGCGTTGGGGTCCACGGACTGGATCAGGGTCTGGGCGGCAAAGAGCTTCCGGGGCGGGATCACGCACATCACGCCCCGCTGGGAGGCCCCGGTCATGCCGGTCTCGATGCAGACCATGGTGATGCCCGCCTCCAGCTCCACGAGACACCGGCGGCGGATCTCCTCATAGCGGCTGGAGATGACGAAGATCTGGATCTGGGACTGCCCCAGGAGCATCATCCGGTCCAGGGCGATGGTCTCCACCACCAGGAGCACGATGCCGTAGAGGATCTGCTCCGGGTTGGAGAAGACGACCTGTCCGGCCAGGATGACGATGTCCGTCAGGTACACCGTCACGGACACCGGCAGGTGGGTCCACTTGTGCAGGACCAGGTTCACCACGTCGGTGCCGCCGGTGGAGGACCCCACCCGCATCACCAGGCCCAGCGCCACGCCCACCAGCGCGCCGGAGAGCAGGACGGAGAGCAGCCAGTCGTCCGTCAGTGAATCAATCCCCGGGATGGACTGCACGACCTTCAGAAACATCGGGTAGAATATGGAGCTTGCCACGGTCTTCACCGCAAAGCCCTTCCCCAGCACGATATAGCCCATGGCCAGGGCCAGCATATTCAGCACGAAGATCACCGCGGCCGTATCCAGGGGGATAAAGTGGGTGATGATGATGCCGACGCCTGTGGCCCCGCCCATGATGACCCCGCTGGGGATGATGAACGCCGCCACCGCGAAGGCCAGCAGGAAGTTGCCCAGCACAATGGCCGCGCAGGTCCACAGCAGCTGCTTGGGCGTCTGCTTCACGTTGTTTTCTGTCATAGGTCTCCCTCCAGTATGCAGTATATACAGCCTCCAAGATACCAGATTGCCCCGGCTCTGTCAAGAGCTGCTGAAAAAATGGACAATTGCCCGCAGAGCGTGAAAGAGCCGCAGTCCAGACGGACCGCGGTCCTCCTTATCCCTCCTTCCGGTCCAGGTAGTTCACCGGCACATAATGGGTCAGCCAAACACCATTGACGGACCGGTAGAACCGGAAGCCGTCCCGGGCCATGTCCCCGGTGCGCACCTGGTAGAGCACCACCCGCCCGTGGCGGAGGCCCACCTTTCGGGCGGTCTCCGGCTCCGCCGAGAGGTGGACGTAGAGCCGTCCCCGGCTGACGAGACCGCTGCGCTCGATGCCCGCCGTGGACTGCTCCCCCGTGCCGTGCCACAGGACCTCCGGCGGGGCAAGCTCCTCCAGCTCCACGTCCACGGGCACGGAGTGGCCCTGGTTGGCCCGGATGAGGGTCCTGTCCTCGTTGAAGGCGTAGCGCCCCTTCTCGTCGGTGCGCACGATCTCCTCCAGCTCCTCCATGGTCAGATGCCGGGTGCGGTTCACCCCCTCCAGCAGCTGCCGGACATCCGCCCAGCCGTGGCTGTCCAGGGTGATCCCGGCGGCCTGGGGCTTGTGCCGGAGGACCAGCGCGAGATACCGGCTGGTCCGGGTGAGGCCGTCCTGGCTGTTTTTTCCGCTCATGGGGTCTCTCCTCCTTTCACTGAACGGGGGCGCTTTTTGAAAAGCTTCTCCCCCAGGGACTGGAAAAACGCTTTGCGGCGGACGCGGTCCTCCTCCATGATCTCCCCGTCCAGCTCCGCCGGTATGTCCGCAAGAGCCCTCCGCAGAAACTCCAGCTCCTCCTCCGTCTCCACCGCCTTCAGGAGCAGGTCCGCCCCGTCCCGCCGGAAGCGGGAGCCGTAGACCGGGTCCCTCCGGAAGGCGCGGACCTTGTCATCCGTGTAGACGAGGTACTCCCGCCCTGTCTCCTCCTCCCGCACGGTGAAAAGGACGATGTAGCGGGCCCGGGCGCCGTCCGCCTCCAGAACTGTAAAGGTCAAATCCTTGTCAATCCGTATCCGCATGGGGCCCCTCCTTTTCCTCCGGGAACCTTTCTTTCCCCACAAGTATACCGGATATCCCCAAATTTTGCAAGCCCCGCCTTGTCAGAGCAGGCGCTTGCGCAAAAGCTCCGCCATCTCCTCCGCCGTCCACACCCCGAGAAGCTGCCCAATATACTCCCGCAGGATGTCCTCCTTCTCACCGTAGTTCCGGTAGAAGGACACCCGGTGGGCCAAGGCGGCTTTCTCTTATGCCTCTGGGATGGGGTCCAGGCCGTTGCGGGCGATGAAGTCCTGCAAAACGGCCTGCATCTCCTCGCTGTTGACCACCTCCACTATCTCGTTGTAGGTATCGATGTCGGCGATCTGCACATCAGAGGGCTGGACCCTGCCGAAGATGTGTCCACTGTTGTCGGTGGCCAGCTCGATCATCATGCCCGTGATGTCGTTGTCGATGAATGTCTGATAGCTCTCCTGATCCCAGCGGACGATGCTCAAGATCCACCCGCTGGTCTCCCCTGCGCTGTAGGTGGGGGCGTGGTAGAGCGCGAAGAGGGTGTCTTCACTCTGACCATCGCCGCCCTCCGCATTCACGGCCAGCCAGTCCCAGGACGCGGGGGTCTCCAGGGTGTAGCCCTGGGCATCCCACACGGCGCCCTCCCCGCCGGACGGCTCCGGCATGGCCTCCACGGGGGCGGAGGGCTGGACGGGCTCCTGGGACGGGGGCGCTTTGGGGACGCAGGCGGTCAGGAACAGAGCCGCTCCAACCAGGAGCGCCAAGGTTTTCTTTTTCATGGGTGTGCCTCCTATCGGATGATATGTTATACAATTGTATAGCGCTGTCATTATACAATCGTATAATTTAAAAAGCAAGTTACAAACTGGTAACAATCCCGCCTGGGGGGATTTCGCTTTTCGATCGGAGCTTGGGCGTTGGGGCTTGTACCAACGGGATAAATGTGGTAAAATAGACCTGTGGTAAGGTAAGGAACGCCACTCAATATGAGAGGAGAAATGATATGGAACGATTTGGCATCACCGCACAGCTCCAGCATGTCCCGCCCCTGGACCCGGAGTTCTTCCCCCTCCTGCGTTTTAACCAGGCCTTCCTGGAGGGCGCGAAAAAGCCGGTTGGCATTGCCGTGGAGCGGGCCGGCGGTCAGATGGCCGTCTGCGAGACCTTCATCCACGGTACCCCGGACATGGCGGACGCCGACCGCTACTACATCCACCGTTTGGTGAAGACCCTGCTGTGGATGAAGGGCGGCTTCCGCATCTACGTCAGCGGGGACGAGGGCATCTTCCAGTCCCTGAAAGCCGCCTACAGCCCCGGCGGGGAGCGGGACTTCGACCGGGACTTCATGGCCGGCGTCTTCGAGCACCCCTTTGAGGTCCTCTGGGCCGACACCCTCCCAGCCGCCAAGGACGCCCCCCTGCCCATGGGCGGGCATTTGAAGGGGTGCCGCATCGGCTTCGACGCCGGCGGCAGTGACCGCAAGGTCTCCGCCGTGGTGGACGGCGAGACCGTCTACTCCGAAGAGGTGGTCTGGTTCCCAAAGACCAACGCCGACCCGGATTACCACTACGACGGCATCGTCGCCGCCCTCAAGTCCGCCGCGAGCCACATGCCCCGGGTGGACGCCGTGGGCGTCAGCTCCGCCGGGGTCTTCATCAACAACCGCACCATGCGGGCCTCCCTCTTCCTCCAGGTGCCCAAGGATCTTTACGACGCCAAGGTCAAGGACATCTACCTCCGGGCCGTGAAGGACACCTTCGGGGACATCCCCGTGGCCGTCATCAACGACGGCGACGTCTCCGCCCTCGCCGGGGCCATGAGTCTGGGGGAGAACAGTGTCCTGGGCATCGCCATGGGCACCAGCGAGGCCGCGGGCTACGTGGACGCCCAGGGCCGGGTCACCGGGTGGCTCAACGAGCTTGCCTTCGTTCCTGTGGACGTCCAGCCCGACGCTATGGCGGACGAGTGGAGCGGCGACATCGGGTGCGGCGTGAAGTACTTCTCCCAGGACGGCGTCATCAAGCTGGCCCCCCGGGCGGGCATCCAGCTGGACGAGGCCGCAAGCCCCGCTGAGAAGCTCAAGGCTGTCCAGGCCCTCATGGAGCAGGGCAGTGAGGCGGCGGCAAAGGTCTATGAGTCCATCGGCGTGTACCTGGGCCACACCCTGGCCTTCTATTACGACCTCTATGCCTGCCGCCATGTGCTCCTCCTGGGCCGGGTCATGAGCGGCAAGGGCGGCGACCTCATCCTTGACACCGCCAAGCGTGTCCTCGCGGAGGAGTACCCCGGCATCGCGGACAAGCTCCTCCCCTCTCTGCCCGACGAGCGCTTCCGCCGGGTGGGGCAGTCCATGGCCGCGGCTAGCCTCGCGGAGGCGTGAGCACGGCCCTGCGCATCGGATGTGTCGTGATGGCCGCCGGGCTCTCCCGGCGCTTCGGCGGCGGGAAGCTCCAGGCGGAGTTTGAGGGCAGGGCCCTCCTCCGCCGCGCCCTGGAGTCCGTCCCGGCGGAGGAATACTGCGCCGTGGCCGTCGTGACAAGGGACGCCGCCGGGGACGCCCTCGCGGAGGCCTTCGGCTTCCGCCCTGTCCGAAACCCTGCCCCGGAGCTGGGCGTCAGCGGCACCATCCGCCTGGGGCTGGAGGCCCTGGGGAACTGTGACGCCGCCCTCTTCCAGGTGGCGGACCAGCCTCTCCTGCGGAGGGAGACTGTGCGGGCAGAGCTGGAGTTCTTTCGCGCCCGTCCGGACTGCATCTCTGCCCTGAGCCACGGCGGCGTGCGGGGGAATCCCTGCGTATTCCCGGCCCGGTTTTTCCCGGAGCTCCTCGCCTTGGAGGGCGACCGGGGCGGCAGTGCCGTCATCAAGCGCCACCCGGACGCCCTGCGCCTCTTCGAGGCCCCCGCCCGGGAGCTCCTGGACGTGGACACCCCGGAGGCTCTGCGCGCCTTGGGGGAAACGAAATAAAAAAGCGGCACCATCGTCCGATGGCGCCGCTTTTTTGTGGAACGGATGGATGTTGGGCTTCGCCCAAACCCACCAGGGCTCTGCCCTGGACCCGCCAGAGGCTTTGCCTCTGGACTCCACCACCTTTGAAAAGGTGGACGAAACTTTTATTTCCGCTTCGCGCCGGTCACCTGAACTTCACCGCAGTCCCGTAGGCAATAACCTCCGCCGCGCCCTGCATCACCGAGGACGAGCCGTAGCGGACGTTGATCACGGCGTCCGCGCCCAGGGCCTCGGCCTCGTCCACCATGCGCTTGGTGGCGATTTGACGGGCCTCCACCAGCATCTCCGTATAGCCGGTGATCTCCCCGCCTACCAGGGTCTTCATCCCGGCCATGAAGTCCTTGCCGAAGTTCTTCGACTGCACGATGGTCCCCCGGACCATGCCCAGGACCTCCACCTCCCTGCCGGGGATGTGGTCAATATTGACTAGCAGCATCTTCTTCTCCTCCTTGAATCTCTTTCAGTCTTGTTTTCAGCAATATCCAGACGGGGACGATGGTCCCCAGTTCCAGCAAAATCACCACCAGCGTCACCCGGGAGCCCACGCCACCCGGCGTCATGCCCGCCCGGATCCACAGCAGCACCACCGCCGCGATCAGGCGCATGGCCGTGGCGCTCACCGCGCCCCAGACGGCCTCCCTGCGGCGCTCATCCCGGCGGTCAGTACTGTTTGGCATCGTCTTCCTCCCCGCCGTCGATCTCCCGCAGGCGCTGGCGCAGCACCACCACCATGCCCACGATCACCGCGCCGCCTATGAACGCATACAGCAGCAGGAAGGGCACCGCGGCCATGCCGCCGGGCTCCGCCCCGGCGAGCCCCGCCGCCCAGGCCACCATGGCCACCAGGGGCAGCGTGTAGAGCACTACCACCACCGTGATCACGATGGGGGCGATCTTCTTTTTCGTGTTGTTTTTCATCCAGAAACACTCCTTTCAGAGCAAAAATTGGAACACTACAATAGGGGACAGGATATTCGCCGCGGCGTGGATGCACCAGCCGTAGAGGATGCTCCCCTCCGCGCACTGACCAGATACCAGACGAGCGGCACGGCGCTCAGCACCAGGAGCTGTAAAAGAGCGCTCAAGAGCTGACTGACCAGGTTCACCGCCCGCACCTCTTCTCAATACTGCTTCGCATCGTCGATCTCTCCTTTACTGATTTCCTTCATCCGCTGGAACAGCGCCAGCAGGACCCCCGCGATCACCAGCAGAGGCACCGCCTCCATTACTGCCACGACCCCCAGCGGCGGAGCGTTTTCCGGTTCCACATAGAACGCCCAGAGCATCACCCCCGCCGTTGCCGCCATCAGCGCCACCAGCACCACCGAGACCACGATGGGAGCCACATACCGGATGCGCACGTCCTGCCGCTGGGTGTTGCGGAAGGCCGCGCCCGCCTGCTCCAGCTGCTCCATCTCCGCGAGAACGCTCCCCGCGTCCAGCTCGCTGAGGGGCACCTCCCGGTCCCGCAGAAGCTCGCAGAGCCGGGACGCCTCCTGCAAGTTCCGCTTCTCCCGCTCCAGGGTCACCAGGTGGCGGCGCATCCCGTCGCCCACGGTCTGGGTACCCTCCTGCATCCGGCGGATCTCCTCGATGGGCACCCCCAGCTTCCGCAGGAGCTTGATCCGCCGCAGGGTCTCCACCTCCGCCTCGCCGTAGTCCCGGTAGCCGTTCTCTGTGCTCCGGCGGGGGGAGAGCAGGCCCTTCTCCTCATAGAACCGGATATTCTTTTTCGTGATGCCCACCAGGGCCTCCACTTCGTTGATGCGCATTTTGGGAGAGCCTCCTCTGAATTCGTTTGCCCCATTATAAACCTTCCACCAGGGGGAACGTCAAGAGATTTCGGCACTTTCCCCCAGATTTTTGTATACCCGCGCCGCCATCAGCGCCGCCCCCGCCGCGAAGGCCGCCACCAGGAACTCCATCGCCGCCACGGGCAGGCGGGCGTTGGCGGTCACGGCGATGAAGTCCAGCACGGCGTGGGCCAGGATAGCCGCCGGGAACATCCAGAGCTTCCCGGGACGGCTCACGGCGGCAAAGACCAGCACCGAGCAGGCCATGTGGAGGGCCATGGCGCTCAGCCGCTCGAACCCCGCCCAGAGGAAAACGCCCGCAGGCACTGCGGCGAGGCTCTCCAGGCCGGTCATGATCTCCGCCGGGACCTCCGCGCCGCCGTTCACCGACGCGTAGAGCACCAGATTGCTGATGTACGTCAGGCCCAGGAGCAGGAACGCCTCGCATCCCCCGTGGCCGATGCCGTAGCTGAGGGCCGTCACCGGCTCCCGGCGCTTCTTGAGGAACACCTTGAAGGCGATGAACCGCCCCGTCTCCTCAAAGAGTCCGGCCATCAGCCCGCCGTAGAGGCCGTAGAACCAGATGTTCCCCTGGATCGCCGCCCCCAGCGCTCCGCCGAGGACCAGCCTGTGGACGACCGGCTCCAGCATCAGGGCGAAGAGAAAGAACGTCCCCGCGCCGATGAGGAACTCCCCCCACCGTCCGCCCCGCCTCCGCAGGAACACCATCACCCCCAGGGGCACCAGGGCGGTCAGCGCCGCCAGGACGCCCATGAGGACCATCACGCTCGTACTTATCATACCTCTTCCCTTCTTTCCGGCCCCGGAGGTGCCGGGACCTCTGTTCTGCATCCAGCATACTCCCTCCAGCAGGGGGAATGTCAAGAGGTTTTTGAAAGTTTTCTCTTTTTCATGACTTTCCCTCCGCTGGACACCGCCCAAAATCCGGCAAAATTTCCGGTTGTAATTTCCAAAAGAAGGTGGTACAATAGGGGCACTATCAAATACTGCGACGTAAAGGAGATCCAAAACCATGGGCGAAAGCAAAGAATACATGACCCACCCCGAGGAGCTCGGCTGTATCCATATTTCCGAGGACGTCTTAGCTTCCATCGCCGTGGGCGCGGCGGCGGAGGTCGAGGGCGTGGGCGGCATGATGAACCTGGGCAGCAAAAAGGCCATCGCCCGGGGCGTGAAGGTGGCCGTGGAGGAGGACGGCGCGGTCATCGACCTCTATGTCATGATCCGCTACGGCCACGCCATCCCCGAGGTGGCGGAGCGGATGCAGAGCGCCGTGTCCACCGCCGTCGAATCCATGACCGGCTTCGCCGCCAAGGCCGTCAACGTCCACGTGGGCGGCGTGACGTTCCAGTAAGAATCTGTGTGGGAGAGGGAGAAGGGGCGTCAAGATGATAAAGAACCGTGAGCCGGTGCTGAGAAACACCGCGCGAGAGATCGCCATGCACCTCTGCTTTGAGCTGAGCTTCACCGACCTGACCTGTCCGGAGCTCCTGGACGCCCGGCTCTGTACCGGGCGCTTCCAGGCCCTTGCCCCGGAGTATGAGGTCTACGGTCAGCTCCCCGGGCCCGAGCAGACCGCCTATATCCGCAAGCTGGTCACCGGCATCGCAAGCCACGGCTACGAGCTGGACCAGTACATCGAGAAATACGCCGTGGGCTGGAAGTTCGCCCGCATCCCCCTGGTAGCCGCCGCCATCATGCGCGTGGCCATGTACGAGATCCTCTACATGCCGGACATTCCCAACGCCGCCTCCATCAACGAGGCCGTGGAGCTGACCAGGAAGTACGAGAGCGACGACGTGGTCCGCTTCGTCAACGGCGTGCTGGGCACCTTCGTGCGCACGGAGGCCGAGATCACCCCGCCCTCCACCGTGCCCAAGGCGTAAGCTCGAACCCCCATCATACTCTGTGAGCGCACAGCCCCCTGTGCGCTCTTTTTCCGTACACCCGGGAGGTGGACCTATGGAACAGCATATCTACTCCGTTTCGGACCTCAACAATCTGGTCAAGGACCTCTTGGACAGCGAACCGGCCCTCTCCCGGGTCTACGTCCGGGGGGAGATCTCCAACTACAAGCTCTACCCCTCCGGGCACCACTACTTCTCCCTGAAGGACGCGGAGGGGGCCGTCCGGTGCGTCCTCTTCCGGGGGCGGGCGGCGGGCCTGCGCTTCCAGCCGGCGGACGGCATGAAGGTCATCGCCCTGGGGCAGGTGACCCTCTTCGTCAGGGACGGCGCCTATCAGCTCCAGTGCGCCTCCCTCATCCCCGAGGGGGTGGGGGACCTCCACATGGCCTTTGAACAGCTCAAGGAGAAGCTCTACCGGGAGGGGCTCTTCGACGAGGACCACAAAAAGCCCCTCCCCCCCTTCCCCCGCACCATCGCGGTCATCACCTCCTCTGCCGGGGACGTGATCCACGACATCTGCACCACCCTCCGGCCCCGGTGGCCCATGGCCAAGATCATGCTCCTGCCCGTCCGGGTCCAGGGGCCCGAGGCACCGCCTGAGATCGTGGGTGCCCTGCGCTACGTCAACCGCCATAAGCTTGCGGACATCATCATCACCGGCCGGGGCGGCGGGTCCATGGAGGACCTGTGGGCCTTCAACGACGAGCGGGTGGCCCGGGCGATCTATGCGTCGGACATCCCCGTCATCTCCGCCGTGGGCCACGAGCCGGACGTCACCATCGCCGACTTCGCGGCCGACGTCCGGGCGGCGACGCCCACCCGGGCGGCAGAGCTTGCCGCCCCCAACCAGACGGAGGTCCTCGCGCAGCTCCAGAGCCTCCGCCTGCACATGCTCCGGGCCCAGAGCAAGCGGCTGGAGCTCCTGCGCCGCCGCGCCGGGGACCTGGCCTCCCGCCGGGTCCTCACGGACCCCATGGCGGTCGTCTCGGACAAGCACCTCCTTCTGGACCGGGCCCAGCGGGACCTGGGCCGCGCCGCCCTGGGCCGCCTGGCGGAGCCCAAACGGGAGCTGGCCGCGCTCGCCGCCTCCCTGGACGCCTTGAGCCCCTTGAAGGTGCTGGGCCGGGGCTTCGCCGTGGTGGCGGACGCTGCGGGCACGCCCCTGCGCCGGGCGGCGGACGTGCCCGTGGGCAGTCAGATCGAGGCGAAGCTGGCGGAGGGGTCCCTCCTCTGCCGCGTCGAGGAAGCACGGGAGTGAGGAGGAACCTATGGAAGTGAGATTCGCCCGCCGGGGCTTTACCAGGATCGAGCTGGATTTATGGGAGTTCAATGAACCCGCACTGAAATTTTACGAGGCCGCCGGATTTTCAACCTACCGGCGGCATATGGAGCTTTGGCTGGAGGAGGAGAAATCATGAACGAAAACAAGAAAGAACCGGCCTTCGAGGAGAACCTCGCCCGGCTGGAGGAGATCGTCCGCCTGCTGGAGCGGGGCGAGGCGCCTTTGGCCGAATCCCTGTCCCTCTTCGAGGAGGGGACGAAGCTGGCCGCCGCCTGTCAGGGCGCTCTCCAGAGCGCCGAACAGCTGGTGGTGAAACTGCAAAAGGGCCCCGGCGGCGAGCCCATCGAGCACCCCTTCGGAGGGGAGGCATGACCATGGGCGGCTTTCAGACCCGCTATGACCGCTGCCGGAGCGCGGCGGAGCGGTATTTGCAGGGCCTCTTCCCTCCCGCCGGGAAGCCCTATGGGCGGCTCCAGGAGGCTATGCGCTACAGCCTCCTGGCCGGGGGCAAGCGGGTGCGGCCGGTGCTGGCGCTGGCCTTCTGTGAGCTCTGCGGGGGGCGTCTGGAGGAGGCGCTGCCCTTCGCCGCCGCCGTGGAGTGCGTCCACACCTACTCCCTCATCCACGACGACCTGCCCTGCATGGACGACGACGACCTCCGCCGGGGCCGTCCCACCTGCCACAAGGTCTACGGTGAGACGATGGCCGTCCTGGCCGGGGACGCCTTGCAGGCGGAGGCCTTCCGCCTCATCGCCGGGGCCCGGGACATGGAGGCCTGGCAGAGGAGCGAGGCCGTTTTGGTCCTCGCGGACGCCTGCGGCGCTGACGGCATGGTGGCCGGGCAGGTGCTGGACACGGACCAGCTGGCCTCCGGCGAGGCGGACCTGCGCATCCTCTGCGCCCTCAAAACAGGGGCCCTCATCCGGGCGGCGGCGGAGCTGGGGTGCATCGCCGCGGGGGCCGGTGAGGATGCACGGCGGCGGGCGTCGGATTACGCCGGACATCTGGGTCTGGCTTTTCAGGTCCGGGACGACATGCTGGACGTCACCGCCCAGGAGGACGAGCTGGGCAAACCCATCGGCTCTGACCAGGCGGCGGGCAAGCGGACTTTCGTCGACCTCCTGGGCCTGGACGCCTGCGCCGGACTGGTGGCCCGGGAGACCGCTCTGGCCTGCGAGGCCCTCTCCGGTCTGGCGGACAGCGGATTTCTCCTGGAACTGGCGGACTCTCTGGCGGACAGGAGGCATTGATGATGAACTTGCACGTCCTTTTCTGCAATCCTATCATCAACTGCGGTCTCTTTGCCTGGTTCCTGGCCCAGGCGGTCAAGGTGGTGCTCTACGCTTTCCTTGCCCGGAAGCTGGACCTGGGCCGCTTCGTCTCCAGCGGCGGGATGCCCAGCAGCCACTCCGCCCTGGTGGTGGCCTGCACCACCGCCATCGGGCGGCTCTACGGCGTGGAGGGCCCCCTCTTCGCCCTGGCGGTGATGGTCTCCGTGGTGGTCATGTACGACGCCTGCAACGTCCGCCGCAGCGCCGGGGACACCGCCCGCCTGGTCAACAAGCTCCTGGAGCACATGGAACAGCTCACCGCCGAAGAGTTCGCCGACCGCCTCCGGGAAGTCATGGGCCATACCCCCCTGCAAGTGCTGGTGGGGGCCCTGCTGGGCTTCGGCGTGGGACTGCTGATTTGATCGGGAATGTTACGCTCCGCTCTGGTTGGAGGAGCGGGGCGTTTTTCCCGGATGGATGTAAAATCCTCTTGACATTTTACTGGACCTCTGCTATCCTCAGGGATGTAAAATACTCTTTACTTTTGGAGGGACCGCTATGAGACCGTTTTGGAAAGACCTCCTCCCCCGCAGGCCCGACGAGATGGAGCGCGCCATCCTCTTCAAGGCCCAGCGCAACGCCTACCTCTTCCTTACCGCCGCCCTGCTGGTCTGGTCCCTGGCCGAGAGCTGGGGCGTCTACGCCCGCCGGGACCCTCTGAACCTCCTCCCCTGCCTCCTGTTGGGCACAGCGGCCCTCGTCCAAGGTTTCTCCCAGCTGGTCCTCACCCGCCGGGCCGTGAAGGACGACGAGGACTCCCGCGAGACCGGGCCCCTGGCCCTGCTGGTGGTCGCCGCCTGCGCGGCGGCGGGCATCGTCGCGGCCCTCATCGCGGCGGTGGTCCTCCTGAGCGTGCGGGTATGACCAACCGGATCAAGGAACTCCGCAAGGCGGCGGGGTACCGTCAGGAGGACCTGGCCCGGGCCCTGGGCGTCACCCGACAAACCATCATCGCCATTGAGAACGACAAATACGACCCCTCCCTGGTCCTCGCCATGAAGCTTGCCCGCTTCTTGCAGACCACCGTGGAGGAACTTTTCCAGATGGAGGACAAAGCATGAGATCAAAACTGCTTCCCCTGCTCCCCTACGTGCTGGCGCTGTGCGTGGACTTCTACCTCCTGCCCCTGCTCATGCGGGACACCGGCGCGGCCATGTTCCTGATGCTCTGCGTGATGCCCCTCGCCGCGTTCCTTACGGGAGCGGCCTGCGGGGTGCGGCGGGGGTTTCGGCTCCTGCTCCCGGCGGCGGCGCTGGTGCTGTTTCTGCCCACGCTCCCCCTCTACTACAATTACACGGCATGGGTCTACGCCCCCGCTTACGCTGTGATCGTCCTCCTGGGCATGGCCCTGGGGCGGGCGTTCTGCGGGAAAACATGAAAAGGCCCCCGGAGAGTCTCTCTCCGGGGGCTTTTTACGATCGAATGTTGGGCTTTGCCCAAACCCACCAGGGGCTTTGCCCCTGGACCCTACCGCCCTTTGAAAAGGGCGGCCCTAAACTTTATTTTGCGCTTCGCGCCTTATGACCGGTGCCTACGCGTTAAATACGTACTTATCCAACCTGTCGAACGCCTCCTGGACCTTGGACAGCGGCAGGGCCAGGTTCATGCGGATATGGCAGGGGCCGTGGAACGCCCGGCCGTCCTGCCAGGCGACGCCCACATCCCAGCCCATCTGCTGGAGCTCGGCGATGGTCTTGCCGTGCTTCTCGCACCACTTGGTGCAGTCCAGGAAGAGCATGTAGGTGCCCTCGGGCTTGGACAGCTCCACGCCATCGAAGTGCTTCTCGATGTAGTCGCAGGCGTAGTTGACGTTCCCGCTGAGCACCTCGCACAGCTCGTCCACCCACTCGTAGCCCTCCGGCTGGTAAGCGCCGATAAGGGCGTGCATGGACAAAACGTTCATCTTGTTGTAGTGGGAGAGGGCCGTCTCCCGGTCCATCCGCTCCCGGAGCCACTTGTTGTAGATGATGTGGTAGCTCCCGATGAGGCCTGCCAGGTTGAAGGTTTTGGAGGGGGCGTAGACGGCGATGGTGCGGTTGCGGGCGTCCTCGGAGATGGACTGGAGGGGGATGTGCTTGTGGCCGTTGAGGACCACGTCCGCCCAGATCTCGTCGGAGACCACGAACACGTCGTGCTTTTTGAAGAGCTCCATGGCGCGCTCCAGCTCCCAGCGCTCCCAGACGCGGCCACAGGGGTTGTGGGGGGCGCAGAAGACAACGGCGTGGATCTGGTTGTCCACGATCTTCTTCTCCATGTCCTCAAAGTCCATGCGCCAGATGTTGTTCTCGTCTAAGTACAGGGGGCTGTGGACGATGCGGTAGCCCGCGCTGCCGAGACTGCCGGTGAAGCCGATATAGGTGGGAGAGTGGACGAGGACCTTATCGCCCTGGGAGCAGATGACGTTCAGCGCGCTGATCACGCCGCCCAGGACGCCGTTCTCGTAGCCGATGCACTCCCGGGTGAGGCCGGTGACGCCGTTTCGCGTCTCATGCCATTTGATGATGGAATCGAAGTACTCGTCCCTGGGGCGGTAGTAGCCGAAGGTGGGGTGCTTGGCCCGCTCGATGATGTGCTCAATGATCGTGGGGACGGTGGCGAAGTTCATGTCCGCCACCCACATAGGGATGGGGTCGAAGCCCTCCCTGGTGGGAGCCGGGGGGCCGAAGGGCACGCCGGGATACAGGGCGTCGACTGCCATGGCGTCTTTGCCGTGGCGGTCGATGATGGAGGTAAAATCGTACTTCATGGTGTTTTTCCTTCCTTCTCCAAAAATATGGTGCCTGTCGAAAATAGTGTACCGGCTTTATTATACCAGGTTTTTGGCGGGATGCAAGGGTTTTCTGCAGCGTCGGAAGGGTCCGCGCCTCGAACGTCCGCTGGGCAGAGACATATCCCGGCGTCCGCCGGGGCAGAATAGGTCCCAGAAATGCAAAATTGTGCTATTTGCCCCTTGACAAGGAGGAACTCCTATACTAAGATAGGAATTACCGAACTGAAAGGATGGTGGTCCGATGAAGATATCGGCGAAAAGCCGCTATGCCCTGTACCTGATGCTTGCTCTTGCCATGCAGGAGGAGGGCGTGAACCTGTCTGTAAAGTCTGTGGCGGAGCAGCGGGGGATCAGCGAGAAATATCTGGAGCAGATCATCCCCCTGCTGGTGCGGGGAGACCTCGTGCGGTCAGTGCGGGGTGCCAAGGGCGGCTACCACCTGACCCGGGACCCCGAGGACTGCACGGTGGGGACCATCCTGCGGACCGTGGAGGGCAGTATCGCGCCGGTCTCCTGCCTGGACGACGCGGTCAATCAGTGCGCCCAGTGCAAGGAGTGCGTGACGCTGGACCTGTGGGAGCAGGTGGATCAGGCCATCAGCAACGTGGTGGACCATGTGACCTTGGCGGACCTGGTGGACAAACAGCGCCGCATCGACGCCCGGGGCGGCAAGCGCCGCTGCGCCGCCTGCGGGAGCACGTGACCCGCCTCCCCGGCCTCTCGGCGGGCCGGAGGAATCCCCTGTTTTCAGATAGGATATCAGGAAAAACCCTGCCGGACTCTCCGGCGGGAGAAAGAAGGAATGCCCCGCATGTTTGTTTACGCTGACAACGCGGCCACGACCGCCATGAGCAAGGCCGCGGCCAATGCCATGCTCCCCGCGATGGGGGAGCTCTACGGAAACCCCAGCAGTCTCCACCAGAAGGGCCGTGAGGCCAATATGGCCCTCATGGGGGCCCGGGAGACCATCGCCAAATGCCTGAACGCCGAGCCCCGGGAGGTCTACTTCACCGGCTGCGGCACCGAGGCCGACAACTGGGCCATCACCGAGGGCGCCCGCCTGGGGGCTCTCGCTGGGAAGCGGCACATCATCTCCGACACCATTGAGCACCACGCCGTGCTCCACACCCTCAGGCGGCTGGAGAAGGAGGGGTTTGAGGTCACCTACCTTCCCGTCCACGAGAACGGCATGGTGCGCCTGGACGAGCTGGAGGCCGCTATCCGGCCCGACACCTGCCTCGTCACCATTATGTTCGTCAACAACGAGATCGGCACCGTCCAGCCCATCCGGGAGATCGGGAAGCTCTGCCGGGAGCGGGGCGTCCTCTTCCACACCGACGCCGTACAGGCCGTGGGCCATGTGCCGGTGGACGTGGCGGCGGACAACATCGACATGCTCTCCCTCGCCGCCCACAAGTTCCACGGCCCCAAGGGCGTGGGGGCCCTCTACTGCAAGAAGTCTATCCGCCTGCAAAACTTTATCGAGGGCGGCGCCCAGGAGCGGAACAAGCGGGGCGGCACCGAGGCCATCCCCTCCATCCTCGCCATGGCCGCCGCTTTGAAGGAGAGCTGTGCCCACCTGGAGGAGAATATGGAAAAGGTCTCCGCCATGCGGGATAGGCTTATCGAGGGACTGAGCGAGATCCCCTGCTCCCGCTGCAACGGCGACCCGGACCACCGCGCCCCGGGCATCGTCAGCTTCTGCTTCGAGGGCATTGAGGGGGAGAGCCTGCTCCTGCGCCTGGATTTGGCGGGCATCTGCGCGAGCTCCGGCAGCGCCTGCACCAGCGGCTCCCTGGACCCCAGCCATGTTCTCCTGGCCCTGGGGATGCCCCACGAGATCGCCCACGGCTCATTGCGCCTGAGCCTCTGCGAGTACAACACCATGGAGGAGATGGACTACATCCTCTCCCAGCTCCCAGACATCGTGCGTACCCTGCGGGAGATGAGCCCCGTGTGGATGCACAAGCTGGAGACCATGGAGGACCCGTATCTGGCGGTCAAATAGATTTTTCTCCGCCGCCGTCACTTTCCCTCCCCCATCCGTCTATATAGCAGAACCTCAATTTTTGAAAGGAGCGTTTGCTGTGAACATCTGGGACGGCATGATCCGGGACTACCTGGCTGGGAGGGACCTCGCCGGGTACCGGGAGATGTGGTATTTTGCGGATTCCTTCATTGCCCGGGAGGCGGGGCGTAATCTCTTCGAGGCCCCCGGCGGTATGGCGGAGGAGCGGCAGAAGGTGGAGACGGTCTACCGGGAGCTTTCGGACGCCTGCGGGGCCTTTGCCCCCCTGAACCGGGAGGTCTGGGACGCCCTCTTCCCCGGCTGGGCCGGGACTTTGGCGGAGGTGCGCTTGGACCTCATCCTGGGGCTCCCCGAGCCCTACGACGCGGTGGTGGCTTCTGACGCCGGGGGCGTCCGCCACGTCCTCTTTGACCTGTACCGCTGGACAAAGTACCTGGGGCACGGCTCCCTGGCGGGCGCGGTGAGGAACCTCCTCACCCACGAGCTGACTCATGTGCTCCTCCACGCCGCTGTCCCCGGCCTTGCAGACGCCCGGGACGGGGACTACCCCACGGCCCTGGACGCCATCACCTTTGACGAGGGCTTTGCCCACCTCCTCTCCTTCCGAGGAAAGGCGCTGGGCGAGGTGGACTGGAACGGTTCCGATCTGCGGGAGGTCCGAGAGCGGAGCGTTCAGAGGCTGAAGGAGGCCATGCTCTGCCGGGACGAGGCGGCTCAGCGGGACTTCCTCCACGCCGCCCAGCGCGGCGCTTATTATGACAAATTTGCCTGCATGGCTGGAATGCTGTTTCTTGCGGAGCTGTGGGAGCGGGGCGGCGTCCACGCCCTTGCGGAATGCCTGAAGGGCGGCTGTCACGGCTTTGCGGAACAGTGTACGATATAAAAAATATTCTCAACAGAAAAGGAGTTTTAGAATTATGGCTATGGAATACAGCGAAAAAGTGATGGAGCACTTCGCCCGCCCCCACAATGTGGGCACCCTCGAGGACGCCAACGGCGTGGGCGAGGTGGGCAACGCCAAGTGCGGCGACATCATGCGCATGTACCTGAAGATCAACGACGAGGAGATCATCGAGGACGTGAAGTTCCAGACCTTCGGGTGCGCCAGCGCCATCGCCACCAGCTCGATCGCCACCGATATGATCAAGGGCAAGCCCCTCAGCGAGGCCCTGAACCTGACCAACAAGGCGGTGGTGGAGGCCCTGGACGGCCTCCCGGCGGTGAAGGTCCACTGCTCGGTCCTCGCCGAACAGGCGGTCAAGGCCGCTGTGGCGGACTACTACCAGCGCAGGGGCGTCCCCTGCCCCATCGACCTGGACGCTTTCGACCACGAGCATGAGCACGGCGAGGAGGAGTGAGGCGCAGACGGGACGTCGAATGAAGATCGAATATGCAAAGGCCGCGGTAAAGGTCATCAACGGCATGGGCAGACCGACCAAACTGCGTATCAAAGACGGCATTGAGAAACTGCCTAAGGGTGACATCAAGCCATACAAGGGCAGTCCCGGCACATACCGGCTCCGGGTGGGTGATTGACGCATCCTGTTTTCTTACCCGGAAGAAGATGTGATCTTGGTTGAAAAGATCGGGCCGCGCGGCGGTGTATACAAGTGAGGGGGTGTAACTATGTCACCGATCAGAGAAGAGCTGGTGGGTGTGATCGACTGTCTGCCGGAAGCTGAGCAATTTCTACTGCTTGAGATTGCCCGCCGGTTCCTGCCGGATGATACAGCGACACCGGATGATCTGCGGGATATCCGGCAGGCCCGGACGGAGTATGCACAGGGGGAGACGGTCCCCCACGAAGCAATCAACTGGGACTGAAAAAGTGGGCCGGGGGAGCGTTCCTCCGGCCCTGACTGCATTCCTCGGACTTTTACCTGTCGATTTTTTCTCTTGACAAAACGAACGATAGTTAGTATACTACAGGAAACAACATTTTCTCCGGAGGCGCACTATGACGACGAAGGAAAAAATCGTGGAGACCGCCCTGGACCTCTTCTCCCAGCGGGGCTACGACGGCGTCTCCGTGCGGGACATCGCGCGGGCCGTCGGCATCCGGGAGAGCTCCCTTTACAACCACTTTCCCGGAAAACGGGCCATTTTTGACGCTATCGTCGACCTCTGCCTCCGGCAGTCGGAGCGCTACTATCAGGAGAACGCCCTCCCCTTCCGCCCCGGGGACGACGTCTCCCCCTTTCGGGGTGCGGGGCTGGACGCCCTCCAGGACCTCATCGAGCGCACCTCCCGCTACTTCTTCGACGACCCCTGGAACAGCCGCTTCCGCCGCCTGCTCCTCCTCAGCCAGTTCTCCGACCAGCGGTGCCGGGACATCTACCGGGCGCTCTACCGGGACAAGTGCATCCAGGTCCAGGCCTACATCTTTTCCGCCCTCATGGACGCCGGGGAGCTCCGGCGGGAGGACCCGATATCCGCTGCCACGGCGTTCCACGGCGTCCTCTTCCTGCTTATGCACACCTGTGACACCTACGAGGAGGCCCGGCCCTTCATCCGGGCCCATGTGGAACAATTCCGGCGAAATCATCAACTCCAAGGGGCTTGACAGTTCCGCCGCAGAACAGGAGGATAACATGGATAAAACGATCATCATCTATCGGAGCAAGACCGGCTTCTCCAGGCGCTGTGCGCTGTGGCTCGGAGAGGACCTGCGGTGCCGGGCGGCGGACTGGAGCGAACGGAAGGGCCTCGACCTTGCGGCTTACAGTACGGTCATCCTGGTCAGCGGGCTTTACGCCGGGCAGATGGCGGGGCTGAAATGGCTGACGAAACAGCTCCCCCGGCTGGAGGGAAAGCGCGTCGCCGCCGTAGCCCTGGGGGCGTCCCCGGCGGAGAGCCCTGAATGCAAGGAGACCCTGGAGAAACTATTCAAACCCCTCCCCCAGGTCCGGGGGTTCTACTGCCAAGGCGGACTGGACTACGAGCACATGGGCGCGGTGAACCGGACGCTGATGGCCGGCCTGCGGTCCATGCTCCGGAAGGACCCGGAAAAGGCGGAAATGCTGGACTATATCTCCAAATCCTTCGATGTCCTCAAACGGGAAAGTCTGGAGCCCGTCTTAGCCTGGGTTCGAGGTGAATAAGGGAATTCCACAAAAAATCAGGACGTTGAGAGCGCTGTTCTCTCAACGTCCTATCCTTTTTCTTCGTCCTCCAGGACACCCAGCGCGGTCAATTTCTCCAGCACCCCCTCCCAGACGCCGCTCCCGGACCAGAGCCGCAGGCGGTCGGAAACACACCGGGGACGGCCAAACCGCTCAGGGAGGCTGTTCCAGGACACGCCGGTCTTCATCTGGTAGAGAATGCCGTCCAGCATCAGGCGGTTGCTCTTGAAAGCCCGGCCCCGCCCGGTGTTCTCCGGCGGCAGGAGGGGCCGCACCTGCTCCCACTGGGCGTCCGTGAGGGCGAGGCGGCGCATCTGCTCCTCCTCCCCGTCCTCCACACCCAGGGACGCCAGGATCTCCCGGTTGATCTCCTGCTCCGGACGGGTGTCCTTCATGTGATCAATGAGGGCCGGGATGGACGCCTTCACCGACTCCAGCAGGGCCCGGATGTCCCCCTCCGACAAGGAGAGCGCCTCTCCATAGGACGCCCGCAGGTCCGCCTCGATCCCCTCCCGCAGGAGGCGGTCGTCCCCGGACCGCTCCCAGTCCTCCAGGGCCTCCTGGGCGGTCCAGCCCATGCCAGCGCGGATGGCCGCGATGGGCACCTCCAGCGCCCGGGCGATCTTTTGCACCGTCTCCGGCCTGGGCGTCATGTCCCCCCGCTCGTAACGGCCCAGGTCGTCCCGGTCCACGCCGCTGAGGGCGCTGAGCTCCGCCAGAGTCAGTCCCCTCTGCCGCCGCACCGCGCTCATGCTCAGTCCTACGGTCATAGGCCGCCTCCGGCCCGGGCGGACTGCATATAGGCCGCCAGAGGTGTCATGGACGCCCGCGCAGAGCGGACAATGGCCTTTATGTCGTCCTCGTAGAGCACAAAGTCCCCGGGGAGCTGACGGATTAAATAGTACCGCCTGCTCCGCCCGCCCTCCCCCAGGATCACCCGGCCCTCCACCGCGCCGTAGAGCTCCTTGAGCACCGAGAGCACCCCGGCGTAGAGAAGGCCGCCGCCGGAGTCGGGGGCGGAGGGCTGGGGAGCGGGCGGGGGCTCCCCCTGGAGCCTCCCCAGAGATACGCCCAGCGCTGCCGCCAGTTTCTCCGCCGTGCGCCGCTTGGGCGTCGTGACGCCGTTTTCGTAGCTGCTGACCGCGCCGCCGGTGATGCCGCAGAGCGCGCCCAGCTGGTTCTGTGTCAGGCCCGCTTTCTTGCGCAGAGCCCGGATAGTCTGGCCGATGGTCATATGGGTTCCTCCTTTTCGGCGTGTCTTCTTTTGTCCGAAAAGCTGCGCTTTGCTCATGTTTTTATCAACCGCTCAGCAGGACTGCCATATGGGCTAAGGAAGCGCTGTCGTTTTGGAAGAGCTCATCCCGGAAAGCGTTCTGCCTCTCCCGATTGTGGATCAGCGCACGGCTTGAGAGCACCAGCAAGTCGAACATCTCTCGTTTGCAGTCCTCTACCCCCTCCCGGCAGCTCATCACAGCAAGGAAGCGGTAGGCGGAGTACAGATTGCAGAGATTCACGTAGCTTTTCCACAGGGCCTCTCGTTCGCTCAGGTCCGGCATCCGCAGATGGAAGAACACCGCCACCATCAGGTTCTCAAAGAAAAATGCCCTGTCTCCAAACTGCTGGTCAAAGCGCTCCCGGGCCTTCAGGTACGGCCCCGGCTGGATCTGGCCGCGGCCTATGTTGTAGGACGGTAAGCCCAGGGCGGCCCTCAGCGCGTTCTGCGCCCCCATGAAAAACTTGTCCGCACCGCCGGTAGCCAGGATCGTATTGACGTTATGGGCCAGGAACATGGGCAGCAGGTCCTCCTCCAGCAGGCCGGTCTCCCCGCTCTCCAGCAGGACCCGGCTCCGCTCCAGCCAGGCGGAGACATCCGTTTCCCCGTCAGCCAGGGGCTTGAGTGCCATCCCCAGCAGCAGCATCCGCTCCGGCAGAGGGCGGCGGCGGTCCTGGAGCGTATCAATACACAGCTCCCGAATTTCCTGAAAATGGGACCAGAGCAGCTCCTTTTTCTCTACATAGGTAAAGGTTTTCCACGCCTCCTGCTCCAGTGGATCGGACCGGAACTCCACGCCCTCCGGCAGGTCCCACAGCAGCGCCAGGACGCCCTCGCAGGCCGGGGTCAGGGTCCGCTCCAGATACCCGGAAGGCATGGGCGTCTCCGTCCGGGGGAAGGTCCGGCAGACGAGGGGCAGCACCTTCGCCCCCTTCTCCATCTGGAGCCCGCACTTGCCATCCCGCAGAAGAGGACACTCGCCGTCCTGAAGGACGAATTCCCCGTAGCGGTACTGCTCATCTACATTCTCCCGGATGCGCCGGAGGCAATGGTCCAGCCCAGCGTTCAGCGCCGGGGAGCCTTTCTGCTTCTTGATGGTCAGATAGTCCTTTTTGCCAAAGGCGATGTGCCACCCGCCGGTGCAGCAGTTGAGACGGCAGCCATCCATCAGGCAGTGGAACTCGTCATAATACGCGGGACGCAGGTCGTTTTGGCAGAGGACTGCCCGGAAATTTTTTGGCATGGTTTGCCGCCTTTCTTACGAAAAAGGGAGCGGGCCGAAGCCCGCCCCCCTTCTGAGTAGCTTTTCTGCGTATTCCAGCACGGGATCAGCCGAGGAGCTGGAGCACGCCCTGGGGCACCTGGTTCGCCTGGGCCAGCATGGCCTGGGCGGACTGGACGAGGATGTTGTTCTTCACGTAGGACATCATCTCCTCGGCCACGTCGGTGTCGCGGATGGTGCTCTCGGCGTCCTGGATGTTCTCCGCCATGACGCTCAGGTTGTTGGCGGTGTGGTCCAGACGGTTCTGGATCGCGCCCAGGTCGCCGCGGACGCCGGAGACGTAGTTGATGGCGTTCTTGATGACGTCAATGGCGGCACGGGCATCCTCCTGTTTGCCGATGTTCACGCCGTCAATGCCCAGAGCGGAGGTGTGCATATCGCCGATGGAGACGTTCATCTGGTTGAAGTCCTCGGCAGTGTCGCCGATCTGGAGGTTCAGGCCGCCCTTGCCATCGTGGAAGCTGGCAGTGGGGGTGACGATCTCTCCATCCTCGTTCTCAGTGCCGCGGACCTTCACCAGGCCGTCAGCATCCACGGAGACGGTGGTATTGTTCTTGCCGTCGGCCACATCCTTCAGAGCGGCGGCCAAGCTGGCAGAGGTGGCGTTCTTGAAGTCCACCACAACAGCGGTCTTGCCCTCGTCCACCTTGCTCTTGTCGCTGACGAACTGGTAGTCCTGGCCGTTGATGGTCACATAGGACTTCTCCTGGACCTTGTTGGGGTCGAGCGTGAACTCAAGCTGCTTGACCTTGTCGCCAGCGGTAGCGATGACAGGAGATACCTGATCGCTGCCAACTTCGGTAGTGCTCACAGTGACTTTGTTGCCGGAAGCCTCGGCCCTGATAGTGCCAGACTGGCCCACCTTGGTATTGATAGCGTCCGCCATGCTCTTGGCAATGGCCTTGCTGTCGCTTAGGTCTTCCACTTCGACGGCCACGTTCTTGGCGTTGGAGGTACGCTCGCCCTTCTTGACGATCTCATAGGTCTGACCGTCCACATCAATGGTAGCGCCGTACTGCACGCCCTCGCTGAAGCTGATGGTGGACTTGGCGGCACTCTTCTGGGTACCGTTGACCTCATTGTGAGTCAAGGTACTTGCAGTCTGGGAGAAGGTCACATCGGTGATATTGCTAGCACCCTTCGCGTTCAAAGCGCCGGCCTTCTGAGAGGTAAATGTGATCTTGTGATTGGTGGCGTCAGCAGCAACATCGAACTCCTTGCCAGCGCCAAAGATATCAGCACTGTCTACAGTGGACTTTTGACCGCTAGCACTGGTCACATTGACCTCAACGCCTTTCACCTTCAGAGCGTTCTGGATATTAGTATAGGTAGCGTCGATGTCTGCGCCAACATCAAAATCCTTGCCAGCTTCAAGTTCCACCTCAAAGGTGCTGCCGTCAGACAGCTGGCCCTTGAAGGTAAACTTGTCACCGACTGTGAGGTTAGTAGCTGCGTTGGTATCCATCTGCACATCGTAGGCTTGGCCCTTTGCGGCAGTGGTAGCAGCCACAGCAACACCGGGTGTAGCGGTGGTGTTCCTGCTGGTGGAAACAGAAGCTGCGCTGACAGCGCCACCAGCATTTTTACCAGTAAAGACCAAGTCACCAGGGTTCGTGCCATTGGCGGCAACAGTAAACAGGTCTCCCACCTTCAGTTGGCTCTCGTCACCAGCAGTATCAGGATCATCCTTGAACTTCAGGTTAGTCAGAGCGTTGGCAATATTGGTGGTCGTAGCCGCAGTGCCGCCACCGACCATAGCGTCAGTGATCTCCAGCTCAGCGGTATACTTAGTGGCGGAAGTACCGCTACCCACAGTGAACTCAAAGGTCACAACATCGCCAGGAGCAATGTCTTTACCGCCAGTACCGGTAGTGCCGTCGAACAGCTTTTCAAACTTTACGCCAGCATTGCCGCTCACGCCAGCCTGATCAACCTTGGTGTTGGTGGTATCAAGCGTGCTCACCTTGTCAGTCAAAGCAACATTAGTTATGACATTCTGATCGTTGCCTTCGACCTTGTTCTTCAGCGTGACGGTAGTACCCTCCACGCTCACATCAAAATTGGTGAAACCGGCATTCTTGCCAATAGCAGCAGCCAGGGACTCAGCCTGCTTCTCCAAAGTATCCCCAGAGAAATCAGTCCCATAAGTGAGGGTCACAGGGGTATTGGCCGTAGCGCCAGGAGTGTTAGCGGTAGTGATATCAATGGTATCACCAGCACCCAGCATATTGGTCAGGTTGATGGTGAACTCGCCCTTGGAGCCGCCGCCGCCCTTGCCGATCTCAAAGTCGATGCCCTTGGCGAAATCGACGCTGTTGGTGGTCACACCGGCCTCGGTGGCCAAGACGTTGCGATCCAGGGAGCCGTCCAGGAGCTTAATGCCGTTGAAG
>Ga0137308_100284_pt1 | contig 92295 bp, 81 predicted proteins | sample Inofrocosms_June_FD_97181 | JGI IMG/M metagenome (GOLD analysis project Ga0137308, IMG submission 97181) | Mouse cecal microbial communities from Vienna, Austria - N-Acetylneuraminic and N-Acetylglucosamine D2O microcosms_June | ecosystem: Host-associated > Mammals > Digestive system > Large...
GGCGATGCATTCCGTGATATGGAGCCTGTGCCTGGTAAGCCGCTGGAGGGCAAGGTACTGTGCGCCCCTCCAGGGTTCCGTATGGATGCGCCCTACCCTTGCAAAATCAGCAATGACAAAGGAGTCAATGCCGTCGTTCTTGTCAAGGGAGTTAAAGGATTTCTTATACTGCTTTACCTCATTGGGGTTGAGGCAGTAGACCTTTGTAGAAAAAGGTGCCAGCTTTTCGGAGGTGGACAGGTAGTTGGCGATATGTACGCCGTAAAAACCAGTGGATTCCAGCCCGATGATGACAGCCCGGAACTCATGGTGCTGTGAAAGCACCTGGGCAACCATCTCCTCCATCTGCTCTGCGCCGCCCTGGGCATTGGCCACGGGGACCATCCTGATCAGGAAGTCCTGGTCGAAGTTGAGGGCAGAGATGACGTTGGTGCGGGAACCGATGTCGATTCCCACAAAAAGCGTTGACAGGTAATCGATTTTTATCTTCTTCATGTGTAATCACCACCTTTCCGATAAGGATGGGGAACAGGGGCCAAAGCTTATCCCGGCCCGGGGTACCAGCTGCAACCTCGCGTTATCAGCACTGGTCCAGGAGAAATACCCTGCTGGAGGCTAGACCTGGCGGTGCAGCATTTGTGTAAGCAGTCAAGGTACGGCGGTGCGGGCTGCATGCTTTCTAAGCAATAGCGGATGCTTTGCAGGAGGAACGAAGCAGTACCTTAGCCCAGGTTCCACTGGGAACCATTATAGCACCGGGAGGCTCTGGAAAAAAGAATAAGTAACGTTATAGATGGAAAAGGATGGACCAGAAATTATATGGAGAAAGGGAGCCCCCCTCCAGACCTCCATCAGAATATCCTTACACCTATATAGAAAGAAATAAGAATGGTAACTATTAACTGTATAGATGAGAAAAGATGGAGGGGGATTCCCCTAAGAACTCATCCTGCATCTATATCAAAAAAGAATAAGTCTATAGCCTATTTTGATTGACTATAAACTTATTATACGAGGAGGATATAAGTATGCGGGTATATTTTCGCTTTTTGCGACAGGCACTTGCAGAGCGTATCTTTAGCCCGAGGATGTATGCGGTTGCATTTTTGCACGGATTCCTGCTGCATTTTTATATGCGTGCGGTCGTACGTTTTTCAATAGACATGGAATGTGCCGCAACACCGTGGGCTTTCTGCCAGATGTATTTCACAATTTGTGGGAGATTTGCGCCAAATGAAGGGCGCATAGCGGGCTATGTAACCTGAATTTGGTGCAAATATCACGCAAAGTGGGGAATGCAGATGGCAGGAATGATTTTTCAAACACGCTCTAGGACAGATCAGCGTGATTGCTGCCCAGGCGTTTTTTATTATGGTTTTCAATGCTGTATTTAGCATTATCTTGCTGCTTGGATATTTTGAATATTCACCTGGCTGGGGGAAATTGTATCATACGCTGGCATTAACAGGCGGTTCAAAGAAGTATCGGTTTTTATTTGATTTTTCATACGAAACAATGCAGATTTACTCACCGCTGGAATTGCTTGTGCTTTCCATCATGCTTGGTACGCTTGTAATTGCGTTTGTTGGCATATTTATGTTTGCTGTCAGCTTATACGTAAACAGAAGCCTTGCAGTTACCCTGGCATTTTTTTTAGTAATGATGATTTATTTGGTGGAGAATATGCATCCGATGTTAAAAAGGTGGGCGGCAATGTTTGCACCGGTTAACTGGATGAGGGTCACACAGATAGGCATTATTAAAAAATGTCAGTATGAGGTGCACAAGCGGGAAAATATACGGAATCGTCGGATACAACGGCTCTGGAAAAACCGTATTGTTTAAGTGTATTTGCGGGTTTTTAAACGTGGATGCCGGCGAAATAACAGTCAATGGAAAAGTAATGGGAAAGGAACTGGACATGCTGGACAATGCGGGAATTATTATTGAAGAACCAGGATATATCCGCAATTTATCAGGATATCGCAACCTGGAGTATTTGTACCGTATATTGAATAAAAAAAATCCGGCGGCAATCCAAACTGCCATGCGAAGGGCAGGGCTTGACCCGTATGCAAAGAAAAAAGTATCCAGCTATTCACTGGGGATGCGCCAGCGCCTGGCGATTGCACAGGCAACAATGGAAAACCAGGAAATATTGATTTTGGATGAACCGATGAACGGACTTGACAAAAAAGGTGTTGCAGAAATGAGAAGCTTTTTTTTAGAGCAAAAACGCATGGGAAAGCTCATACTGTTTGCCAGCCATAACAAAGACGATATTGAACTGCTTTGTGATGAAGTATACGAGATGAATCATGGTGAGCTGGAAAAGATCTGTGGAGATGACATTTATTTGCTATAATCTGTAAGGCGGAAGATACATCACACAAAAAGGAGGTTTTTTATGAATACATCTGCGATTGCCGCAATCCTGTTATTGCTTGTAAGCAGCGCCGCGGTGATTAAACAAAGACGTGACCGTGATAAAGACGACAAAGGCAAAAGGAAATAGAGTTGCCTGTAAATGTACCACGGGATTGTTTTGGTAACACATACGAAGAGCAGCCGGGAGAGAGGATGTGCTCCCCTGGCTGCGGCTTTCTTTTACAAGAAGGGACGCTGGGAGAGAGGATGGGTACACTCTGACGGCGTCCGTTCCAGAATGTTAAGAATTGCTAGGTATCCTGCTGCTACGCCCTGGCTGTGTCCGGTCGCGGCACCTAGTTGTTTTGCAGAATCCCAAGCAATTCTAACCATTCTTCCAAAGCCGCCGCCAGAGTGTACCCATCCTCTCTCCCGGCTGTTCTTCGCAAGTGCTGCCAAACGAGCCCGTATGGTTTGTTCGCTGTACTAGAATCTGTTCTATCATTAGGATTGATTTTGTTCATGGCAGACAAACCAAACCATATTGCGCTTGTTTCGTAGCATTTACGAAGAGCAGCCGGGAGAGAGGATGTGCCTCCCCTGGCGGCGGCTTTGGAAGAATGGTTAGAAGCCCTTAGTATTCTGCTGGTTAACCAGGGGCGCAGCCAAGCGGCACCTTTAGCTGCCAGCAGGCAGCGAACTAGGTGCCGCGACCGTACGCAGCCACAACGTAACAGCAGGATACTTAGGGATTCTTAGCATTCTGGAACTGCCGCCGCCAGGGGAGGCACATCCTCTCTCCCAGCGTCCCTTCCTGTAAAAATATACCAAAGCAATTCAAACTTGTTTTCTATAAATATTAATATTTCCAAAAAAACGTAAGAATAAACAACACTAAAAATATCACAGCGCAAGGTATCGTAATAAACAGTTCCCTCATGCTCCATGCGCCGTAGAACGACCCCGCACTTAAAATACACCAAAACCCGAACCACGAAAGAAAGACCAACCGGTACGCAAAACGGGCAAAAAAATCATACCAATCTATGTTTTCCAACTTTTTCCTCATAGCAAAATCCCCCTGTCTTTATTTAACATCTGTTTTTATTGTACTACAAATTAACAGGTTTGTAAAAACTTTTTCACCAACAATATAAAATTTTTTCCATAAATGCTTGCTTTTTGTACGTGAAAGTGCTATTTTATTAAATAAGAATAAAGTAACAAGTCATTGAGAGTGGACGGCAATCCACTCTCAATTCGCGTTGTATTGTATTTTTTCGAAATATGCAGCGTTTGGCAGCAGTATTTACAAGGAGGTGTAACGATGTCAAGAAGAGAGGAATATGAACAGAAAACCGAAGAACTGCTTCTGCCTGTTTTAAAAGAGTATCATTTTGATCTTGTCGATGTAGAATATGTGAAAGAGGGGAGCACATGGTTTTTGCGTGCCTATATTGATAAAGAAGGCGGGATCACAATCAATGACTGTGAAGACGTGGCAAGAAAAATGAATCCGATTTTGGATGAGCTGGATTATATCGATGGATCTTACACCTTCGAGGTTAGTTCGCCGGGACTCGGCAGGCCGTTGAAAAAAGAAAAAGACTATGCCAGAAATCTGGGAAAAGAGGTAGAGGTCCGCACCTATCGTCCCATTGAGCATAAAAAGGAATTTTGTGGAACGCTGAAAGCTTATGATGAGCAGACAGTAACGATTGTTACTGAGGAAGACATGGAGGTTTCCTTTGCAAAGAGTGATATTGCCCTTATCCGCCAGGCGCTTGATTTCTAAAGGGCAGTACACAGTTGGGAACTGCTGGTGAAGCATTTTCGTAATTGGTGGGCAGTTTCATAGATTAGGAGGATGGGAAAATGAACAATGAATTGTTGGAAGCATTGAATATATTGGAAAAAGAAAAAAATATCAGTAAGGATACGCTGCTTGAGGCGATTGAGACGTCGTTAGTAACCGCGTGCAAAAATCATTTCGGCAAGTCAGATAACATCAAGGTAGATATGAACCCGGAGACGTGTGAATATCATGTATTCCAGGGCAAGACCGTTGTAGAAGAGGTCGAAGACCCGATTATGGAAATCAGCCTTGCAAACGCAAAGATGATTAACAGCAGGTATGAGCTGGGGGATATGGTAAATATCGAGATCAAGTCCAAGGAATTTGGCAGGATCGCGACACAGAATGCCAAAAACGTGATTTTGCAGAAAATCCGCGAGGAAGAGCGAAAAATCCTGTGTGACGAATACTACAGCAAGGAGAAAGATATCGTAACCGGCATTGTGCAGCGGTATATGGGGAAAAATGTCAGCATTAACCTTGGAAAAGTAGACGCGGTACTGACGGAAAACGAGCAGGTGAAAAAAGAGGTATTCCAGCCGACAGAGCGTGTCAAAGTCTATATCCTGGAAGTGAAATCCACATCCAAGGGGCCAAAAATCCTTGTATCCAGGACACATCCAGAGCTGGTCAAGCGGTTATTTGAATCCGAAGTGACAGAAGTAAAGAGCGGCATAGTGGAAATTAAAAGCATCGCCAGGGAAGCCGGAAACCGTACCAAGATCGCCGTACATTCCAACGACCCGAACGTGGATGCAGTAGGCGCCTGCGTCGGGATGAACGGCGCGAGGGTAAACGCGATCGTCAATGAGCTGCACGGAGAAAAGATCGATATTATCACATGGAACGATAATCCTGCCATGCTGATTGAAAATGCGTTAAGCCCTGCAAAAGTAATTTCCGTTATTGCAGACGCTGAGGAAAAGAGCGCAAAAGTCGTAGTGCCGGATTACCAGTTGTCGCTGGCAATCGGCAAGGAAGGACAAAATGCAAGGCTTGCAGCGAGGCTGACCGGATTTAAGATCGATATTAAGAGCGAAACGCAGGCAAGAGAAGCAGGCGACTTCCTGGATTATGAAAATGAATACGAAGATGCGGATGAATATGACGAGTATTCCGAATATGAAGAAGACGCCTATGGCAGCGGTTACGAAGGCGGTTCTTATGCGCAAGCAGAAGCGGACAGCTATAGCGGGGATGCTAATAAAGAAGCGGACGATGACGGCTATGAAGAAGATGCTTATAAAAAATCAGATGATGGCAACTATGAAGAAGATTCTTATGAAGAGTCTAACGGCGGCAGTTACGAGGAAGATTTTTATGAAGAATCGAAAGACAGCAGCTCTGATTTAAATTCCGACTGGGAAGCAGGTCACAGCGAAGATCAAGCAGACAACGGCTATGATATAGAATCCGGCAGTTCTTCTGACAAATCCGCAGCGGACGCTTTCGATCAGGAAGATACCGAAGGCGCAGATATGCAGCAGCCGCAAGACGACGAAGATAAAGAAGGTGCAGGTGTTTCGTGAAGACAAAAAAAATTCCTTCGAGGATTTGTGTAGGATGCAGAGAGCCAAAAGAAAAACGAAGTATGGTACGGATCGTAAAGACAGCAGAAAATGAAATTTGCCTGGACGAGACGGGAAAGAAGAACGGACGGGGCGCTTATATTTGCAGAAACAGGGAATGTTTTCGGCGTGCCGTACAGTCAAAAGGGCTGGAGCGCTCCTTAAAGACGCAGATTCCACAGGAGGTTATTGATCAATTAGAAGAGGAGATGAGTGCAGTTGAGGCCAGATAAGGTATTGTCAATGATTGGAATGGCAGCCCGGGCAGGGAATATTGCAAGCGGGGAATTTTCAACGGAAAAAGCGGTGAAAAGTGGAAAGGCTTATCTGGTTGTTCTTGCGAAAGATGCATCGCAGAATACGAAAAAGCATTTTTCAGATATGTGCGCTTTTAGGGGAACGCCGTATTATGAATATGCAGATAAGACACAGCTTGGTAATTGTATCGGAAAAGAATACCGGGCATCACTGGCAGTTACAGAGGAACATCTGGCAGGAGCAATTATCAAAAGGTTAATGGAAATGGAACAACTGAATAATGGAGGTAATTAATAGTGGCAAAGCAAAAAATACATGAGCTTGCAAAAGAGCTGAAGCTGACAAATAAAGTAGTCGTAGATTATTTGAACCGTAAAGTGAAAGACAAAGAAAAAAAATACACTTCTTCCAATTTTCTGGAAGCAGAAGAAGCGGCGGACATTCGCGCAAATCTGGATTCGCTCGTAAAGGCAGACCATGAGCTAAAGGCAAAGCAGGCTGACACAAGACAAAAGTCCGGCGAGCAGAAAGGCTCTGGTTCAAAGGAGGGCGAGGCAAGGCCAAAGAAAAAAGCGAGTATTACCGCGGTATTTAACGCACAGTACAGCAAACAAAACCGCAAGCAGAGTGGAAACCGGAACAAACAGTCCGGCGAGCGCGCAGACAGGGAGCGCGGGCAGCGTACCGTCCGTCCGGCGGAACGCCCGCATATTCCGATCCGCCCAAACGCAGACAGGCCAAACTACGACCGTGCTTCTGCACATGTGCCGGATGACGAGATTGTAAAGCCGCCAGTACCAAAGGCAGAACGCCCAGAAACACAAGAACGTGCGGAAAAAGCAGAACGGACGGCGGAACGCACAGACCGTATAGACCGCGGCGAAAAAAATGACCGCAGTGATCGTACAATGGACAGAGGGCAAGACCGTAACGACCGCAGTGACCGCGGCGAGCGGACAGAAAGAAGCGACCGCGGCGACAGGCAGCAAAACCGCGGCGGGGCACGCGTGCAGGGCGACCGCAATGTGCGTGCAATGAGCGGCTCCAGACAGCGCGGCAATACAGGAAATGCAAGAAACGAACGCGGGAATGACAGAGGTGGCAGAAATGCGGGATTTGAGCAGAAAGGTGAGAAAAACCATTCGAATAATCGAGCGAATTCCGGTAATAATTATGGTGATAAAAACGGCGGCAGAGTCGGTGCGAATCGCCAGAAGGAATTTAAAGGAAAATTAGAACAGAATATTAACCGTTTCCACAAGGAATCGGTCAAGGCGTCGCCAGAAGAAATGGCAAAGGAAAGCCGCGACAACAGAAGCCGTGACAACGGCCGCAAGAAAAACAGCACAAACAAAGAATACGACAAGCTGGGCGGCAAAAAGCAGGAACGCTATGTAAACCTGGAAAAGACGAGCGGCCACAAGAAGAAAAACCAGACACCGGTACAAAACGCGCCGAAGGAAGAAGAGGCAATCCGTTCCATTACGCTGCCGGAGCATATGACGATCCGCGAGCTGGCTGACAAGATGAAAGTTCAGCCGTCTGTGATTGTGAAAAAGCTGTTCTTAAAAGGCACGATGGTAACGGTCAACCAGGATATTGACTACGAACACGCAGAAGAGATCGCGCTGGAATTTAACTGCATTGCAGAGCCGGAAGAAAAGATCGACGTGATTGCAGAGCTGTTAAAGGAAGAAGCAGAAGACGAGAGCAAGATGGTTTCCCGTCCGCCGGTAGTCTGCGTTATGGGGCATGTTGACCACGGAAAAACATCTCTTTTGGATGCGATTCGCCATACAAGGGTTACCGATAAAGAAGCAGGCGGCATTACGCAGGCGATCGGCGCCTATATGGTAAAATGCAACGGGGAAAATATTACGTTTTTAGATACACCAGGGCATGAAGCGTTTACGGCAATGCGTATGCGCGGGGCAAATTCGACGGATATCGCGATTTTGGTTGTAGCGGCGGACGACGGTGTAATGCCGCAGACCGTAGAAGCGATCAACCATGCAAAAGCAGCTGGAATTGAGATTATTGTTGCCGTAAATAAAATCGATAAGCCAGCCGCTAATATTGAGCGTGTAAAGCAGGAGCTGTCCGAGCATGAACTGATCCCGGAAGACTGGGGCGGCAGTACGATTTTCGTACCAGTATCCGCACATACAAAAGAAGGGATCGAGCAGCTTTTGGAAATGATTCTTTTGACCGCGGAAGTGCTGGAGCTTAAAGCAAATCCAAAACGGAATGCCCGCGGCGTAGTTATCGAGGCAAAATTAGACAAAGGACGCGGAGCGGTGGCGACCGTACTCGTACAAAAAGGGACGTTAAAAATCGGCCAGCCGGTTGCCTGCGGCAGCAGCTTTGGCAAAGTCCGGGCGATGGTCGACGACAAGGGCAGAAACGTCAAGGATGCAAGGCCGTCCATGCCGGTAGAGATCTTAGGGCTTAGCAGCGTGCCGGATGCAGGCGAGACGTTTGTCGTATGCGAATCAGAAAAAGAAGCAAGAAACTTTGCGGAGACGTATATTACAGAAAGCAAAGAAAAGCTTCTGGAAGAGACACGTTCAAGAATGTCGCTTGACGATTTGTTCTCGAAGATTCAGTCCGGCAATGTCAAAGAACTAAACATTATCGTAAAGGCAGACGTACAAGGCTCTGTGGAAGCAGTCAAGCAAAGCCTACAAAAGCTGTCCAACGAAGAAGTTGTGGTTAAGATTATTCATGGCGGCGTAGGCTCTGTGAACGAATCCGACGTCAACTTAGCGACTGCTTCCAATGCGATTATTATTGGATTTAACGTGCGCCCAGACCCGGTTGCAAAAGCAAGCGCGGAACGCGAAGGCGTCGATATCCGCCTGTACAAAGTGATTTACAATGCGATCGAGGACGTATCGGCTGCGATGAAGGGCATGTTAGACCCGATTTTCGAGGAAAAAGTATTGGGCCACGCGGAGGTGCGCCAGATCTTTAAGGCGTCCGGCATTGGGAATATTGCAGGCTCCTATATTTTGGACGGTATTTTCGAAAGAGGCTGCAAGTGCCGTATTACAAGAGAGGGCGAGCAGATTTTTGAAGGCGCGCTTGCTTCTTTAAAGCGGTTTAAGGATGACGTCAAAGAAGTGAAGTCTGGCTATGAATGCGGCCTTGTATTTGAAGGCTTTAACGATATAGCAGAATTTGACCAGATTGAAGCATATAAGATGGTGGAAGTGCCTCGCTAAATGCCCGCGTGCTTCATCTACTGGCACAGGGCAGACGGCACGCGGCTGTTAGATGGAGCACTGGAAAGGAATGGCGGAATATGAGAAAACACAGTATAAAAAATACACGCATCAACGAAGAAGTATTGCGGAGGCTCAGCGAGATTATCCGCGGCAGCATCAAAGACCCGCGCATCAATCCGATGACAAGTATTGTCTCGGTAGAGGTTGCGCCGGACTTAAAGACGTGCAAGGCATATGTCAGCGTGCTTGGGGATGAACAGTCGCAAAAAGACACGCTGGCTGGGCTTCGAAGCGCCGAGGGCTATATCCGGCACAGCCTGGCACAGAGCGCAAACCTGCGCCATACACCGCAGATTACGTTTATTATCGACCAGTCGATCGAATACGGTGTGAATATGTCGCATCTGATTGACCGGGTAAACAGCGAAAACAGGCGGCAGGAAACAGAAAAGGAAGATCAAAACAATGAATAGCCTGGAAGAACAGCTTGACGGAGTAAAAAGCGTGGCAGTTGCAGGGCACGTAAAGCCGGACGGAGACTGTGTCGGCTCCTGCCTTGCTACCTATAATTATATCAAAAACTATGACCCTGCGATACAGGTGCGCGTATTTTTAGAGCCGATCCCAAATATTTTCAAATTTTTGTCCGGGGCGGACGTAATCGAAAGCGAACCGGATGCTTCTATGCGGTTTGACCTTATGATCGTACAGGACTGCGGTGATGCGGGCAGGCTTGGCAAAGCTTCGGTGCTGCTTGCGCAGGCAAAACGCGTGATCTGCATTGACCATCATATCAGCAATACCGGCTTTGGGGATGACCGCTATATTTTTCCAAAAGCAAGCTCTACCTCGGAGCTGGTATTTGAACTGATGGATCAGGCAAAGATTACTAGACAGGTTGCAGAATGCATTTATACCGGGATTATTCATGATACCGGGCTGTTTCAGTATTCTTCAACCTCTCCAAAGACCATGCGCACAGCGGCGTTTTTAATGGAACAGGGGATTGCTTTTACAGAGATTATTGATAAGACTTATGTGCAAAAGACATTTGAACAAAACCAGATCCTTGCGCGGGCGATTGAAAAAAGCAGGCTGCATCTGGGCGGTGCCTGTATCTCGTCAATTATTACAATAGAAGATATGGAACAGTGCCATGTCCTTGCGAAGCATCTGGAAGGCATTGTGGCGCAGCTTCGTTCTACCAAGGGCGTGGAAGCGGCAGTCTTTTTTTACCCGCAGCAGACAGAAAGCGGACTGGAATATAAGATCAGCCTGCGCGCAGCCTCAGACGCCGTTAATGTGGCACAGATTGCCATGCACTATGGCGGCGGCGGGCACGTCCGCGCAGCCGGGGCGTCGACCAGGATGGAACCACAAGCATGTCTTTTCGAGATCTTAGAGATGGTAAGGCAGCAGATGGAGCATACGACATGAACGGAATCATCAATGTATATAAGGAAAAAGGCTATACCTCGCACGATGTTGTGGCAAAGCTGCGGGGAATCTGCCGTCAAAAAAAGATTGGGCATACCGGCACGCTTGACCCGGACGCAGAAGGCGTGCTTCCGGTATGCCTTGGAACCGCAACCAAAGTGTGCGGGCTGCTGACGGACAAAGACAAGGTATATGAGGCAGTGCTGCTGCTTGGCACACAGACAGATACGCAGGATATCAGCGGAACGGTTGTCCGTCAGGCGCAGGTAACCTGCACACAGGACGAGGTGCGGCAGGCAGCCGCTTCTTTTTTGGGCATATACAGCCAGCTTCCGCCGATGTATTCGGCACTCAAGGTCAATGGAAAAAAGCTTTGCGACCTTGCCAGGGCAGGCGTGGAGGTGGAGCGCAGCAAAAGGCAGGTTTCGATTTATGAAATCGAGGTGCTTTGGATGAGGCTGCCGCGTGTAAAGCTGCGCGTACATTGTTCCAAGGGCACGTATATCCGCACGCTTTGCCACGATATCGGGCAAAAGCTGGGCTGCGGCGGCTGCATGGAAGAACTGCTGCGCACAAACGTCAGCATCTTTTCGCTGGATCATGCCTGGCGGCTGGCGCAGATCCAAAGCCTGGCAGAAGAAAACCGCCTGGAGGAAATCTTGCTGCCCGCAGACCGGTTGTTTTTGGAATATCCGCACGCAGACGTTCTGCCAGAATACACAAGGCTTTTATTTAACGGCAACCGCCTGCCCAAACAGGCTTTTTTTGCAGCGGCAGAAAGCGGCGCAAATGCGGAGCAGGTCATACGTGCCTATTTTGGCGGGGAATTTTATGCCCTTTATCAATATGATGCTCTGCGGGATGACTATAAGCCTTTGAAAATATTTGGACAAGGGCAGATACAAAAGCAGGAACAAGACGCCCTGCGTACAGCGAAACGGGGGAATGGGGCATGAGGTACGAACAGGATTTTTTACATTTGCAGCTTCATGAGCCTACGGTTTTATCCCTTGGCAAATTTGACGGCCTGCACCGGGGGCATGAGTTGTTGATGGAATCGGTATTTGAAAAGGCAAAGACGGGGTTAAAAGCTGCCGTATTTACATTTGAGCTTTCGCCGAATCCGGTGTTTGACATCCAGCAGGTCATTACGACAAAGGAAGAAAAGCAGCAGCTTTTTTATGAGCGCGGCGTCGATTATCTGATCGAATGCCCGTTTACCGAAGAGATTATGCAGATGGAACCAGAGCGGTTTATCGAAGAAATCGTAAAACGGCTCTGTGTGAAATGGATCGTTGTGGGGACCGATTTTCGCTTTGGGCATAACCGCAGGGGCGACTACCATATGCTGCAAACATATGCCGGTGTTTATGGCTACCAGGTACGCGTCGTACAAAAAATGCAGTACCAGGGCAGGGACATCAGCAGTACTTATATCCGCGAAGCGATCGGAAAAGGGAGCATCGAATTTGCAAACGAGCTGCTCGGATACCCCTATTTTATCCAGGGAAAGATTATCCGCGGCAACCAGGTCGGCCGCACCATCGGATTTCCGACGATTAATATTCTTCCGGTTCCTGAAAAGCTGCTGCCGCCGTATGGCGTGTATGTATCCAGAATCTTTTTGGACGGCAGAAAGTACGGGGGCATTACCAATATCGGGATCAAGCCGACGATCCACGGCGAATATCCGGCAGGCGCGGAGACGTACATTTACGATTTTTGCACAGACGTATACGATAAGACAGCCAGGGTCGAGCTGCTGCACTTTGAACGCCCGGAGATGAAATTTGAAGGAATCGAACAGTTAAAGCTCCAGCTTGCAAAAGATATTGCATATGGGGCGGAGTATCTTGCAGATGAGAAATTTTAACAGCGGAAAATCAGCATTTAAAACACAGACAGTTTAAATGCTGATTTTTTTATTACAAAAATATTACAACGGCGTTGACAGCATTCGGTGATATTGCTATAATGGAAAAGGTTGGAAAAAATTCCCAGTAAAAAGGCTTGCACAGCCAAAACAGAATTTGTAAAAATAGAAAGCATATATAGAAATAGAAAATAGAAAAACAGCAGATAATATGCAGGAGGAAAACATGAAATTCAGATTTATAAAGCTAGGAGCAATCTTTATGACAGCAATGACCGCAGTTATGGGTGCCGGCACCATTAAGGCGCAGGCGGCGTCGATCCGTGCAGGAGTCAGCGTGGCGCTGGCAGAATGCCTTCATGAAAATGTAAAAGTAGCCGCGACGCAAAAAGACGGCGCTAAGGCACAGGAGCAGGCGGTACAGCAGGAAGCGGCGGCAGCGCAGAAAGCTGCGAATAAAGCGAAAAAAAGGTCGAAAAAAAGCGTGAATGCGCAGGAAAATACGATTTGCGGTTATACAAACCTTGGGATTGCCAATGTAAGCAATTATCTGAATGTGCGGGCAGAAGCAGGAGAAGATGCCAAAATCGTAGGCAAGCTTCCGGCAGATGCGGGCTGTGAGATTTTGGATACAAAAGACGGCTGGTATTATATCCGCTCTGGCAAAGTAAGCGGCTATGTCCGCGCCGATTATATTATTACCGGAGACGAAGCAAAGCAGTTGGCGGAAAAATTGAAAAAGACAATGGCGACGGTGAATACGCTGACCGTTTACATACGGGAAAAGCCGAACACCGACTGTACGATCCTTACGATCGTTACGACAGACGAAGAGCTAGAAGTCGTAGAAGAAGGCGAAGAGTGGATTGAGATCAAGCTGGATGATGAAAACGGCTTTGTCAGTGCACAGTATGTAGACCTGTCGGAAGAGCTGAAAAAGGCGATGCCTTATACAGAGACAGAGCGCAGCGCAGAAGTATCGGATTCTAAGTATTCCCTTGCGCAGACCGCGCTCAGCTATGTTGGCGGGCGTTATGTATGGGGCGGGACAAGCCTGACAAACGGGGTGGACTGTTCTGGCTTTACCATGCAGATTATGGCAAAATACGGCGTATACCTGCCGCATTCCTCGAGAGGACAGGCAGGCTACGGCAGAAGTGTCAGCACGTCTGAGCTTCAGCCTGGCGACCTGATCTTTTATGGCAGCGGCAGTACGATCAGCCACGTAGCGATTTATATCGGAGGCGGACAGATCGTACATGCAAGCAACAGCCGCGACGGAATCAAAGTATCAAACGCGTTTTACCGTACACCGATCTGCTGCCGGAGAATGCTGTAAAGTTGAAAAAAACTGTTTACAACAACTGGCAGGTATGCTATATTGGAAAGGCATGGATTAGCCCATATTCGGTAAATGGACGCTCCGACCTTTTGCTGAGTAACATGTGTAACTGGGCGATTATAAAATAAATGGAGGACATTTTCATGTTATCAAAAGAAAAGAAAGAGACAATTATCAAAGAGTACGGCAACAAACCAGGCGATACAGGTTCGCCGGAAGTGCAGATTGCGTTACTGACAGAGCGGATCAATGAGCTGACAGAGCATTTAAAGGTGAACCAGAAGGATCATCATTCCAGAAGGGGCCTTTTAAAGATGGTTGGTCAGAGAAGAGGGCTGTTGGCTTATCTTAAGAAGAGTGATATCGAAAGATACCGTACTTTGATCAAACGCTTGGGATTAAGAAAATAATTCTGAACAATGAAAAGAGCGGATATTTTTCCGCTCTTTTTTAAGAAATATGGTTGGGGTGTTAAAAGGAAGCCGCCGCATCGCGGCGTCTTCCTTCTGACACCCAAACCAATTAAAAGGAGAAAAGATATGTATAAAAGTTATTCTATGGATATTGGCGGAAAGACACTTACCGTTGAGATCGGACGCGTGTGCGCGCAGGCAAACGGCGCGGCGCTGATGCGCTATGGCGATACGACGGTGCTTTCTACCGCGACCGCATCGGACAAACCAAGAGACGGGATTGACTTTTTCCCGTTAAGCGTAGAGTATGAAGAAAAATTGTATGCCGTTGGCAAGATCCCAGGCGGATTTAACAAACGCGAGGGCAAAGCGTCTGAAAACGCGATTTTAACATCCCGTGTGATTGACCGTCCGATGCGTCCGCTTTTTCCGAAGGATTACCGCAACGACGTTACGTTAAACAATATGGTTATGAGTGTAGACCCGCAGTGCCGTCCAGAGATTACGGCAATGCTTGGTGCGGCAGTTGCAGCCTGCATTTCGGATATTCCGTTCTGCGGCCCTTGTGCGATGACTCAGATCGGAATGATGGACGGGCAGTTTATTATCAATCCGTCCCAGCAGGAATGGGACGAGGGCGATTTGCAGCTTACCGTGGCATCTACGATGGAAAAGGTGATTATGATCGAAGCCGGCGCCAATGAAATTCCAGAAGACAGGATGTTAGAAGCGATTTATATGGCGCACGACATCAACCAGACGATCAATGCGTTTATGAACCAGATCGTGGCAGAGATCGGCAAGCCAAAGCATGAGTATACAAGCTGTGCGATTCCAGAAGAAATGTTTGCGGCAATGCGTGAGATCGTAACGCCGCAGGAAATGGAAGAGGCTGTATTTACAGATCAAAAGCAGGTACGGGAAGAAAACATTCGAAATATTACGGAAAAATTTGAAGAAGCGTTTGCAGAAAACGAAGAATGGCTGGCTGTGCTTTCTGAAGCCGTATACCAGTACCAGAAAAAGACTGTCCGCAAGATGATCTTAAAAGACCGCAGGCGTCCTGACGGCAGACAGATCGACCAGATCCGTCCGCTGGCGGCAGAGGTAGACTTGATCCCGCGCGTGCACGGTTCTGCGATGTTTACCCGCGGACAGACACAGATCTGCGATATCGTTACACTGGCGCCGATGTCAGAAGTGCAGAAGGTAGATGGCCTGGATGAAAATATTGTATTGAAACGATATATGCACCACTATAATTTCCCGTCTTATTCGGTCGGCGAGACAAAACCGTCCAGAGGGCCGGGACGGCGTGAGATCGGACATGGCGCGCTGGCGGAAAAGGCATTGATCCCGGTGCTTCCTTCCGTAGAAGAATTTCCGTATGCCATCCGTGCAGTATCGGAGACGTTTGAATCCAACGGTTCGACTTCTATGGCATCGACCTGTGCTTCCTGCCTGTCGCTGATGGCAGCCGGCGTGCCGATTAAAAAGATGGTGGCTGGCATTTCCTGCGGCCTTGTAACCGGGGATACGGATGACGACTACGTTGTGCTTACCGATATCCAGGGGCTGGAAGATTTCTTCGGCGATATGGATTTTAAAGTAACCGGCACGCATGACGGCATTACCGCGATCCAGATGGACATTAAGATTCATGGCCTGACCCGCCCGATCGTAGAAGAAGCGATTGCGCGCACAAGACAAGCAAGGCTTTACATTATGGATGAGGTGATGTCCAAAGCGATTGCACAGCCAAGGCAGGAAGTTGCGCCGTTAGCGCCGAAGATTATCCAGATCCAGATAGATCCGATGAAAATCGGTGACGTTGTCGGGCAGAGAGGAAAGACGATTAATGAGATTATTGACCGTACAGGCGTCAAAATCGATATTAACGACGAAGGCTCTGTTTCGATCTGCGGCACAGATAAGGAAATGATGGAAAAAGCAGTCGAAATGATCGAGATTATTACGACAAACTTTGAAGAAGGGCAGATTTTTAAAGGAAAGGTTGTCAGCATTAAAGAGTTTGGCGCGTTTGTTGAGTTTGCCCCGGGCAAGGAAGGCATGGTGCATATTTCTAAGATTACGAAAGGAAGAATCAACCATGTGGAAGATGTACTGACGCTTGGCGACGTCGTTACCGTTGTCTGCCTTGGCAAAGACAAGATGGGGCGCGTCAGCTTTAGTATGAAGGATGTGCCAAAAGAAAACAATTAAATTTTATAAAACGGACAGAGGGCAGGATTTTATTTCCTTACCCTCTGTTTTTTATTCTTCTAAAATCCCCGCCATACGCAGCAGATACCGCGCGTTGGCAGTCTCGCATATTCCATGCCGGATCTTATAGTCAAATAAAATCTGATCCTCATGATAATGTTCACAGAAGTGAAAATTTGCGGCGTCCATGCCGGCGTCCTGTTCGATGCTGCACAGCTCCAGGTCATGTGTTGTAAGGATCGTAAATACATAGGGCTTTGCAAGCTTTTTTACCGTTTCTCTCGCTGCAAAGATCCGGTCTGTGGAATTGGTGCCTTTATAGATCTCGTCGATCAGCGCCAGCATCGGTTTTTGTTTTCTGGATGTTTCGATTATTTTTTGAATGTGCAGCAATTCGGCATAAAATGTAGAGATGCCTTCATTGATATCGTCTGCCGTGCGCATGGAGGTGCAGACTGCCATCCGGGAAATGCGAAAGCCAGAAGCCGTGCAAAAGCCCCCTGCATAGGCAAGAATGGAATTGACGCCGATGCTGCGCAAAAAAGTAGTCTTTCCTGACATATTCGAACCGGTAATCATACAAGTCTGGTGCGCCATGACAAAGTCGTTTCCGACAGCGCCGGGCTGTTTTAACAGCGGGTGCGTTAAGCCTGTAACAGACAGCTCTGGCTTTTTGGAATCTGTGACCGCAGGCATGGTGCAGCTTTTATTTGTACGTGCTATTACGCCAAGGCTGATCAGCGCTTCGATACATCCAGCCGCCTGCATCCAGGTACGCACGTCGTTTCGGTATGCTTCTTTCCATAAGAAGTAACGCCGTACGCAGTGAAAATCATAACAGATCAGGCTGTTGAGCAGAAAATAGGCGTATGCATTGTGCCTTGTCACAACCGCGGAGCAGATCGACCGCAGCTTAACAAAGGCATACACGGCATCCGATCTGTTCTTTTTTTTCAGGGGATGCGCCGCATTGTTTTTGGATAACTGCCGCTGCAACTGCTGTAAATAAGGGCTTTCAAACGGTTCCTGCAAGGCGAGCGCAAACAGTTTGCGGTAAGGCTCTGCTGTCTGGTTCATCCGGTAAACAGGAGCGAGCAGCCTGCTGTTGCGCCAGTGACAGACGAAAGAGGCAAAGAGCTGGAGCGTGGACAGCACAAAAAAACAGACGGGCGAGAAACGGCGTTCGATGCCGGACAGGCTAAGAAACAGGCTGGCAACTGTCAGTACCGGAACGGCAAAAATCAAAACCGTGCCGGCGGCAGGCAAGCCGTCTGCCTGCGGTTTATCTGTCTCATGCAGGGAATGAAAAAAATCATCCAGCGTCTTTTTAGAGGAATCGTACGTATGGGTGCGCAGCCTTCTTGCCGCTGCTTCATAGCTTAGCGTAAAGCCTGCTTTTTGCGCCAGTTCCAAAACTGCCTGCTGGCGGCTTTTGACAGAGCCAGAAAGGGTGTCTTTTGTATCCGCGTCCTGCGGCTGGCTTAGCCAGCAGGCAAGACGGTCTTGTCCAAATACAGAACTGGCGGTGCACAAATACTGGTAGAGCGAGTGTTTTCCAAAAATATCCAGGTCGTGCGCCCAGGTGTCCTTGCCTTCAAGATACCTGACGCCATGCTCACAAAACTGCTTCCAGTCGTCCGTAAGCCTTGCCTTGTAATCAGCGATCACCGCCTGGCAGTCCTCCTCGTAAGAAAGCCGCTGCTTTAGACGGAGATCCCAAAATACAAGCATAAGAAAACCAAGCGCACATGCACCGCCAAGCAGGCAGCAAAAAAACTCCCTGCCTGTATATCCTAAATAGAAAAAGATGGCAGCCGCCGCGCAGCAGATAAGACGCCAAAACGAAATCCGGCTGCACAGGGAGCGCAGGCGGGAAGCTGTTTCCAGCGATTGATTCAGGTGTGCCTCGTACATGGGCATGGCTCCTTTCGGTTAAGATGCTTTTTACGCGGCAGTTACTCGGCAGTTTCTGTAATTCCGTAATCAAGCAGGATATTTTTCGGTGCGTTTGGCGGAATGACTTTGCCCATCATTTCGTATTGATAGCGTTTGACCCTGCGGGTGCAGCGGACAGGTTCCGGGGCATAGGCGGTCGTTTTGCAGCCGGCGTATTCCGGTGATTCAGCCAGGTCGTCCGTGACGTCCTGTATGAGTGCGTTTGTGACAGCATCGATGCTGCTGCCGTATTCTACGGCGATCAGCGTGTGTTTTGAAACCTGTCTGTCCAGGTCACCGAAGGAACGGTACAGTGTGTATTTCATAAATTATATCCTCCTTATAATAGATTTTGTATGCAACTATTATAAGCATTTCGGTATACTGAGTCAATGCGGGACATTGATTTTTCGTGTGTATATGCGTATAATAGAAGTGACTGAAACAGGATTTTTGGAATAACAGGAGCAGGGCAATGATAAAAATAGCAGTGGTGGAGGATGAGCAGATGTTTGCCAGCCAGTTGTCAGATTATCTGTTTGCGTACCAGCGGGAAACAGGTGAAGCGCTGGAGGTAAAGATATACCAGGATGGAGACGGGATTATATCGGATTATCATATGCAGTTTGATTTGATCTTGATGGACATTCAGATGAAATTTGTAGACGGCATGAGTGCGGCATCGGAGATCCGCAGTGTTGACTCCGAGGTAGCGATTATGTTTATTACAAATACGCCCCAGTATGCGATCCGCGGATATGAGGTAGGAGCTTTAGACTATATTTTAAAGCCGATTTCTTATTTTGCGTTCAGCCAGAAACTTGGCAAAGCGCTCGCACGGCTTAGGTGCAGGGAACACAAGTATCTTACCATATCAGTAAAAGGCGGGTTTTTAAGGATGGATGCCGCGGACATTTATTTTGTGGAAAGCTGCGGGCATAACCTGATTTATCATACGGCAAAGGGAGAATACGTATCTTCGGGTACGATGAAATCGGCAGAGACGCAGCTTCATGCATTTGATTTTGCAAGGGCAAACAAGTGCTACTTAATTAATCTGCGGCATGTTGAGGGGATACAGGAAAAATGTGCGGTCGTAAAAGGGCACAGGCTCCAGGTCAGCAGGCCGAAAATGAATGTGTTTATGCAGGAGCTTACCAGGTACTGGGGTGGAATGGGGGGGGTAACGGGCTGTGACAGCAGAGGTATTCGAGCGGGTTTTACCAAAGATCCCAAGGGGGTATACGGCACTTGCAGAATGGCTTTCGTGCATGGTATTTATCAGCCGTGTAAACAGAAGGCTGTATGGCTGGCGTCTTGCTGCGGTGTGTATCGCGGTGCTTTTGGGGCAGTACGTGTTTTTGTCGATGACCGGAGAACTTTCTGGGCTTTGGTGGATCGTATGCATGGCGGCGGCAGTGGGGATGATGTATCTGTTTATCTGTGCCTGTGTTACGATGAATGGAAAAGACTGTGCGTATTTTTGTGCGACAGCATTTGTGCTTGCGGAGTTTGCAGCTTCGATTGAGTGGCAGTTGGACTGCTTTTTTTCGATAAATATGGGCTGGGATGCGCCGTGGATGCATCTTTTGTGCCTGGCAGGTATTTACAGCACGGTCTATCTGGCTGCCTGGATCGGAAACAGGGATTATTTAAGGGGTGGGGAACAGCTTTTTGTAACGAACGGAGAGCTTGCCTCATACGCGGTGATAGCGTTTTCGGTGTTTTCAATCAGCAACCTTGGCTTTATTACTGTCAAAACGCCGTTTTTTGGCCGTTATATGACAGAAGTCTACAATGTGCGCACGCTGGTCGATTTTGGAGGGCTGGCGATTTTGTACGCTTACCATACCCAGCGTATGGAGCTTCGCGTCAGGCATGAGCTGGAAAGTGTACAGACGGTGCTGCGCAACCAGTATGTGCTTTACCAGCAGGCGCAGGAAGCGATGGAGATCATACACTATAAGCACCATGACCTAAAGCACCATATCCTTGCGCTGCGTGCGGAGGAAAACGCCCAGAAGCGGAGCCGGTATCTGGATACGATGGAGGAAGAAATCCGCGCATACGAAGCGCAAAATAAGACGGGCAACCAGGTACTGGATACGATCCTGACTGCAAAAAGCATGTCTTGTATGCGAAACGGCGTGACGCTGACATCGGTCGTAGACGGCGCGCCGTTTTCCTTTATGGATGTTATGGATATTTGCTCGGTGTTTGGCAATGCACTGGACAATGCGGTAGAAGCGGTGGAAAAGCTGAAGGAGAAAGAAAAGCGGCTGATTCATGTTACTGCGTTTACGCAGCATGATTTTTTAATGATACGGTTTGAAAATTATTGTGAGAATATGGAAGATTTTGAAGGGAAATTCCCGGCGTCCACGAAAAAAGACGCGCGTTTTCACGGATATGGGTTAAAAAGCATCCGCTATACCGTGCATAAATACGGCGGAGAGGTGGATGCGAGTTGTAAAAGCCATTGGTTTTGCCTTACGATCCTGATTCCCTGCAAAGCTGCCCGGACAGCGGTTCCATCCCAATAGCGAGTATTTGGATGGAGCCGTTGTGTTTTTGCATAAAAATATACAAAAGAAATACAGTTTATGCAAAAATCGGACAGTTTATGAGAAAAAATGTAGAATCCTCTAAAAACAGGTATGATATTTTTATAAAATTTAGAAGGGGGATTTCATATGAAGCTAAAATCAATGTCTAAAAAGAAAGCAGTTCCGCTGTTGATCCTGATTGGGATTCTAGTGGCGGCGCTGGTCGTGGGAAACTATTTTGCGCTGAAATATAAGCCGATTATTACCACATACCTTGGGCACAAAAATTATGAGGTCAGGGAAACGGGAGACGGTACGCAGGATACGCAGTATTTTAAGCCATCGTATGCAGACTCAAAAAAACGCCTGGAAGCGGATGCAAACGAGGCACGCCTGACGGCACAGGAAGGGTTTGTCCTGCTGAAAAATGAGGAAAAGACACTGCCGTTAACTGGAAAAAACGTGTCGCTTTTTGGCGTCAGCTCGGCGGAAATCTTATACGGCGGCGGTGGCTCCGGCGCGGTCAATACAGATACTGTACCAAGCCTTAAGGAAGCGCTTGAGGAAACGGGGTTTTCGGTGAATCCGGTTCTTTGGGATTTTTATACGACAGGCGCCGCCGGCAAGATTCGAATGGATGTGGCGGACATCGCGGGTACGGGACGCTATGTAATCCATGAGGCTGACCCGGATTTGTTTACACAAAAAGAGACCGACAGCTTTGGCAGCTACTGTGACGCGGCGATTGTAACGCTTGCGCGTTCTGGAAGCGAAAGCTCGGACGTACCGATGGTATACGATGAAAGCTATCAGGAAGCTATGGACATCAAAGGCTTTATGGGCGACGTGCATTCTGACCCGGTAGACTCGCCGGAAGATATCGGACGCCATTATTTGGAGCTGACAGCGACAGAGGAAAAATTATTAAAATACGTAAGCAGCCAGTTCGAGCATGTGGTTGTACTGGTTAATGCGGGAAATCCAATGGAACTGTCGTTTTTGGAGCAGGAAGAATACGGGGTGGATGCCTGCTTATGGATCGGAAATCCAGGACAGGATGGGCTGTATGCGGTCGGAGACCTTTTAAACGGTACGGTAAATCCTTCTGGAAAAACGGTGGACACTTATGCGTATGACCCGCTGGGCGCGCCTGCGGCTGTAAATTTTGGGCACCATGAGATGGAACAGGCAGATGAGGCAGTCCATAAAGCTTATGTCGTCTATCAGGAGGGCATTTATGTAGGGTATAAGTATTATGAGACGCGTTATGAGGATGTTATTTTGCAGCAGGGCAACGCAGGCTCTGGCGCAGGAGTGACGGCGCAGGGGGCACAGGGCTGGGAATATGCCAGGGAAGTGCAGTTTCCGTTTGGATACGGGCTTAGTTATACACAGTTTTCACAGGAGCTTGTAAACAGTACTTATAAAGACGGGGAGTTTGCCTTTGAGGTAAAGGTGACGAATACAGGCGACACACCAGGAAAGGACGTGGTGCAGATCTATGTGCAAAGCCCGTATACGGAGTATGACAAGGCAAATGGCATAGAAAAAGCGGCAGTTGCTTTGTGCGGCTTTGCGAAAACAGATGTGCTTAAAGCAGGCGGCAGTGAAAATGTCACTGTGGTCGTAAAGGAAGAAGAGCTTAAGGCATACGATGCTTCCGCAAACGAGGGAAAGGGCACCTATATTTTGGAAGCCGGCGAATATTATTTTACGGCGGCAGCGGATGCGCATCATGCAGTCAATCACATTTTAGCCGCAAAAGGAGCGTCCGGGATGGACGGCGACGCAGACCCGTTGCTTGTAAAGAGCTTCGAGGTAGCACAAAGCAGTGCATATGAAGTGTCTGCGCAGACGGGAGAACCGATTCAGAACCAGTTTGCGGATGCGGATATGAAAACGTACGATGAAAACTTCCAGTATTTAACGAGGAGCGACTGGGAACAGACATTTCCAAAGACGTACCAGATGACAGCAGACGAGGCACTGCTTGCGGCACTTGCGATCCCGCAGGGTACCGATGACCCGGAGGCTGAGATGCCTGTGGTCGGGGAGGATAACGGGATGTCGCTGGCGATGATGCGCGGGCTGGATGCAAATGACCCGGCATGGGATGCGCTGCTGGACCAGCTAACACCAGAGGAAATGTACAATCTTGTCCGTGTAGGCGGCTATCAGATCCAAGCGGTCAATTCGGTCAGTGCACCGGCTTCCATCTGTGTAGACGGCCCTGCTTTTGTAGGCAACGCGGGTACAACCGATGTCACACGGCCGGAGGATACCTATGCGTGGTGCTCTGAGATTGTGATTTCATCGACTTGGAACGAGGACAGGGCAAGGGTTATGGGCAATATGATCGGCGAGGACTGCCTGGCGCAGGGAGAGCTGAATTTTGCCGGCTGGTATGCGCCAGCGATGAATATCCACAGGACAGCGTTTTCGGGAAGAAACTTTGAATACTATTCGGAAGACGGATATTTATCCGGGGTATTTGGCAAAGCGACGGTAGAGGGCGCACGGGAAAAAGGCGTGATTACTTTTGTAAAGCACTTTGCGCTCAACGACCAGGAGACAGACCGCTCTGGTATCAGCACCTTTGCAAATGAACAGTCGATCCGCGAGATTTATTTAAAAGCATTTGAGGACGGGATTGCCGGGGAAAATGGGACGCTTGGCATTATGGCGAGTATGAACCGGATCGGGCCGAAATGGTCTGGAAACCATACCGGGCTTATGAAGCATGTCGTGCGGGATGAGTGGGGCTTTGACGGGATTATCATTACCGACCAGGCATCGTTCCCGGAAGCATTTCCTGCGCTTGCAATCAGAGGCGGACTGGAAGGCGGCATTGACTTGTACTTAAATTCGGGCACAGATAACTGGCAGATCGAAGGCTATCAAAACAATGCGGCTGTGATGTCACAGCTTCGGACAGCTTCGAGGCACATTTTATACGCGGTGGCAAACAGCTTTGCGATGAACGGCATTTCTTCTACAGCAAAGGTTACATCGGTGCTGCCGTTATGGCAAAAGTGGCTGGTTGCGGCAGATGCAGTCTTCGGTATTCTCGCCCTGCTTGGCGCGGCTGCGCTCATTCTAAAGACAGAGTGGAAGACGCAGAAGGGCTGACAAAAAGCGGCAGGACATAAGTAAGCGTAAAAAAGGGAGGTGGCATATGGGACAGGGAAAAAGCGATGAAAGCTTTAAGCATTCGCAAATGCTTGCAAAAATGACGCTGGAAGAAAAGGCTGCGTTTTTAAGCGGCAGGACAGTCTGGCAGACAAGAGGTTATGAGCGCCTGCATATCCCGGAGCTGTTTTTGGCGGACGGCCCGCATGGAATCAGAAAGCAGGCGGGCGCTGGAGACCATCTGGGGCTGAATGCGTCCTTGCCTGCCACCTGTTTTCCGACAGCCGCTGCAATGGCTAATAGCTGGGACGCGGCGCTTGGGGAAGAGGTCGGCAGGGCGCTTGGGCAGGAAGCGCTTGCACAGGGCGTGCATATTTTATTAGGTCCAGGCTTAAATATAAAAAGAAGCCCGCTGTGCGGGAGGAATTTTGAATATTTTTCAGAAGACCCGTATTTATCAGGCAAGATGGCGGCGGCATATATCAGGGGGATACAAAGCAAGGGGGTGTATGCGTGCCCAAAGCATTTTGCTGTGAACAGCCAGGAGCTGCGGCGTATGGCGATGAACGCTGTACTGGATGAGCGTACGCTGCGTGAGATCTATCTGACCGGATTTGAGATCGCGGTAAAGGAAGGCGGCGCAAGGGCAATTATGACAAGCTATAATGAAGTAAACGGTGTGTATGCCAATGAAAACCGTCATCTGCTGCAAGACATCCTTCGCGGTGAGTGGGGGTTTGACGGGCTGGTAATTACCGACTGGGGCGGGTCGAATGACCATGTGAAGGGGGTAGCGGCAGGCTCTGACCTGGAAATGCCGGCGGCAGGGCTGGATTCGGCAAGGGAACTGCTGCGCGCCGTCCATACAGGCAGGCTTTCGCAAAAAGAGCTGGACGGCTGTGTGGACAGGCTGCTGGACGCCGCGCTGACCCTTACAAAAAAGCCAAAGGCATCCTTTGACAAAAAGTCCCATCATAAGCTGGCGAAAAAAGCGGCATGTGAAAGTGCGGTTTTGTTAAAAAATAACGGAAAGATCCTGCCTCTTGCTCCAAAAACAAGGGTGGCGGTGATTGGAGATTTTGCGGTGGAGCCAAGATACCAGGGAGCTGGGTCTTCTATGGTCAATCCTACAAGGCTGGAATCTGCCGCAGAGGCAGCCGGTGCCTGCGGGCTTGACCTGGCGGGCGTCTGCCGTGGATACAGCCGCCAGGGAAACGCGGACGCGGAATTGGAAAAAGCAGCCCTGGAGCTTGCCGCGGACGCGGATATTGTCCTTTATTTTTTCGGGCTGGATGAAATAAGCGAATCTGAAGGGCTGGACCGTCTGCATATGCGCATACCGCAAAATCAAATCCACCTGCTGAAAGCCCTGGCAAACGTGAATCCGAAGGTGGTTGGTATTTTAAGCGCGGGCGCGGCGGTTGAGATGCCTTGGGAGGACAGCTTACAGGCACTTTTGCATTGCTATTTAAACGGACAGGCAGGTGCGGGCGCGGTGTTCGACCTTTTGACAGGAAGGGCAAATCCTTCTGGAAAGCTGGCGGAGACTTATCCGGTGCACTATGAGGATACACCGGCATTTAACTATTTTCCAAGCCAGCAGCGTGACGCACAGTACCGGGAGGGCATTTATGTCGGCTATCGGTATTATGATACCATACAGGCAAACGTCCGGTATCCGTTTGGGTACGGGCTTTCGTATACGCAGTTTACATATGAGGAGCTGGAAATTGATCCGTCAGGGGTTTCCTTTACCATTGCAAACAGTGGGCAGATGGACGGGGCGGAAACGGCGCAGCTTTATATCGGGTGCGCGGAGCCTGGCATTTTTCGTCCGAAAAAGGAGCTTAAGGGCTTTGTAAAAGTGTATTTAAAGCAGGCGGAGAAAAAAAGGGTTCAGATTCCTTTTGACGATAAGTCGTTCCGGTTTTGGAATGCGCGTACAGACCGCTGGGAGATACAAAGCGGCGCTTATCAGATTCAGGTCGGCGCAAGCAGCGTGGATATCCGGCTGAGTGCAAGCCATACCATCCAGGGGAATGCAAAGGAGCTTTCTTTTTCCCACGAGGAGCTGCCTTCTTATTATTCCGGCAGGATACAAAAAGTAGCTGACGGGGAGTTTCGCGCACTGTTAGGGCATGAGATCCCGGATGGCTCCTGGCACAGGGAGCTTGGGGCAAACGATGCGCTCTGCCAGATGTGTCATGCAAAAAGCCTCTTGGCAAGATGGATCTGCCGCAGGTTTGAGGCACTTAAGAAAAAGAGCGAGGCAAAAGGAAGGCCTGACCTGAATCTGTTGTTTATTTATAATATGCCGTTTCGTGCCATTGCAAAAATGACTGGCGGGATGGTCAGCATGGAGATGGTGCACGGTATGGTACAGGCAGCCAACGGGCACCTGTTCACGGGCACAGGCAGGATGATCCGGGGATTTGTAAAAAACAAAAGAGCTAACCGGGCATATGAGGCAAGGCTATCGGGAAAGCATAAAAAGGTATAAGGGGTGACGGGATGAAACAGGCATGGCTTCGCATCTGGCGCCGCTTTGAAAACAGGCATCCAAAGCTTGCCGGATGGATTTATCAAATCGCGTTTTTCTTTGTGTTCAGTATGGGCGTTACACTGGTGCAGTATTTGTTTTTTACATTTATGCCAGGCATGTTGGGAAAAGAGCTTGCCGCGGCAGAGTTTATGTGGCCAAGAGTGCCAATGAAGCTGTTTGGCGTGGAGTTTACCTGGAGCCTGTTAGGCTACCAGGTGCTCTGTGACGCGCAGGGTGCGGCGGTAATCGGCGGCGGGCTTGGATATTTCATCAGCTATGAAACAGGCTCGTTTGTTGCACAGTGCATCAACTTTCCGTTGCAGAGGAATATTACCTTTAAAAGCCACGGCAACCCGTTTTATCAGGCGATGTGGTATTTTATTGCCTGGGTGCTGATTTCCCTTGTATGCAATGGATTTAATAACCTGTGGATGCCGGTTGTCTCCGTCTATGCGCCGCCTGCGGTGTATAATATACTCGTTACGTTTATCACTGGCGGGGTATCAATGGTAATCTTTTTCTTTGTGTTTAAAATTATTTTCCCGAAGGAACACTGAACATGCCGCGGTCTGAAAATATAGGAAACGGAAAATTGACTTTTATGGTAAAAAAAGGTATAATAAACTGCATTTAAAAATTCTAATTCAGTCACGGGGGAAGATAATATGTCACACAAGGAAAAGAAGGTTAAGGCGCGTCATACCGAAAAAGGCAACAGCCTCAGCCAGAAGATTATTTCTAAAATGGCAGTGTATACCGCAGGGATTTTTCTGCTTACCATTTTGATGTCTGCTTTTCTTGCTGCAAGGTCTTTGATCAAGGTGAATCGGGATAAGCTTGCCGCGGTTGCCTATGAAAACGCGTTCTTGGATGGAAATGATATTGAAAATGCATATGGAAAAGTCGTCGGGTTTGCCGGCGCCTTGAGAAATATTTCCACACTTGACCCAAAGGAGCAGCGGGCGGCGATTGATACCGCGCTGGTTGGGATGCTAGAAAGCGGGGGCGGCTATCCGACGGCGTTTGCTTATTTTGAGCAAAATACCATTGCCGATGAAAACGGATTGCCATACAGCGTCCATCACAAAGACATCGCTTATGAGGCGGTTGTCTATCCGAATGAACAAAAGAACGGGTACGTGTTTGAAAAGCATGAGGACGCATTTGACAATTTTGAAAAAGAATATTATATGCAGATAAAAGAAACCAGGCAGCCTTATGTTATGGACCCGTATATTTATGAGCTGATGGGAAAAAATATTATGATGATCAGCATTATCGCGCCGATTCTGGACGCGGACGGCAATTTCCTGGGAGTTACCGGCGTCGATGTGGGTCTTGAAAATATGCAGGAGGAGCTTTTGGTAAGCACCGATTATAAAACGGCGCATCTTACCGCGCTTGCCGCGGACGGCACGATCCTGATGGATTCCGCGGATGCGCAAAAGGTTGGAATGTCGGCAAAGGATGCCGGATATGAGACGCTGATGGAAGACGCGCAAAAAGTCTATGCCATGCAGGAAGGCGAATATCAAAACAGCCGGTATTTAATTAAGAGCGGCAAAAATTTCGGTACCGGAAAAAGAGGGATGACCGTTACCATACCGCTGACAATAGGCGGCAAGGCAAAATGGTCGCTGCATATGGCGGTCAACAGCAGTGAATTTAACTGGGCGATAATAGAAAGCACCGGAAAGCTCACGTTTATTGTAGTTGTATTTGGGATACTGCTGCTTTTTTCTGTCAACCGGATTATCAAAAGCTTTTTGGAGCCGATCCAGACGATTACAGACGGTGCGGCAAAGCTGGAAGCGGGAGATTTGAACATTCATATCGATATTTCCTCGGATGACGAGCTGGGGCGGCTTTCACAGGCGTTTAACCATATCAGCACGACGATGAGCAATTATGTAAAAGATATTTCCGAGCAGTTGTCCAAAATGGCGGAGAACCATATGGACATTGCGATTACGCAGGACTATATCGGTGACTTTATACCGATTCAGGCATCGATTGAGAAAATTTCGCAGTCCTTAAATGATACGCTGCATGAGATCGTGCTTTCCGCGGACGAGGTGGCTGCAAGCTCAGAAAATGTATCTTCCGGCGCGCAGGTACTTTCTGACGGTGCCGCGGAGCAGGCGGCAGCGATTGACGAGCTTGCCGCGTCGATTGACAGCCTGTCAAAAGATGTAGCTGCGAACGCGAACGATGCGCAGACGGCAAATACAGCCGTTACACAAGTCAGCGCGAGCATTGCGCAGAGCAATAAGGAAATGGACGATTTAACCGAGGCGATGGCAAAAATCAACGCGTCTTCCGAGGAGATCGAAAAGATTGTAAAGACGATTGAGGATATTGCGGAACAGACAAACCTGCTGTCTTTAAATGCTTCGATTGAAGCGGCAAGGGCAGGAGAAGCAGGCAAAGGCTTTGCGGTCGTGGCAAACCAGATCCGCGAGCTCGCCGCAAAGAGTGCGGAAGCAGTAAATCAGACCGCGGATTTAATCAGGACTTCGCAAAACGCAGTTGAAAACGGGATGGGGATTGCGGAGCATACCGCGGACTCTTTAGTGGCAGTCGTAAACGGAGCCAAAGAAGTGCTGTGCTCAATGGAAAAGATCAGCAACGCTTCGCAGAACCAGAAATCGGTATTAGAGCAGCTTACCAGGCACGTTGACGCGATCAGCGGCGTCGTGCAGTCCAATTCTTCTGCTGCAAAAGGAAGCGCTGACACGAGCGCAGAGCTGTCTGCCCAGTCAAAGCGGCTGCATGAGCTGGTGAGCAAGTTCCATTTAAAGCAGATGTAGCAGAAGGAAAAAGGAGCGCGTCTGAATGGCGAATCTTTTAATTGTAGAAGATGAAAAAAATATGCAGGAAATCATTGCCGCATATATGCGGCGCGGCGGCCACACCTGTTTTATGGCTGACGACGGGGCAGACGCTTTGATGGTGCTGAAAAACAATCCGATGGATCTGATGATACTGGATATTATGATGCCAAGCATCGATGGCTTTTCGGTCTGTAAAATGGCGCGGGAAATGAGCAATCTCCCCATTATTATGCTGACTGCCAAAGAAAGCGAGGACGACAAGCTCAAAGGCTACCATTTGGGCGCAGATGACTATATGACAAAACCATTCAGCCCAAAGGTGCTTTTGGCAAAAGCAAACGCTTTGCTGCGCCGTGCTTCCATACTTCCTACAGACGCCAGGCACGTTGGAAAGATTACGCTTGTTCCTGCTTCCCACAGGGTGTTTGTAGACGGGCAGGAAATTACACTGACCTATAAGGAGTATGAGCTGCTGTCTTTCTTTATGGCAAATCCCGGACAGATTTTCAGCCGCAGCCAGTTATTAAATCGGATATGGGGATATGAATTTGAGGGTACGACCAGAACGGTTGACACGCATATTAAAACACTGCGCAAAAAATTGGGCGATGAAGGCAGGCACATTGTGACGCTGATTCGATCCGGCTATAAATTTGAGGAGTAAATATGAACATAAGGGGGAAAAGCTTCGATTTCGAGAAAAGAAATTGGAAGCTTTTCTTTCTTGTGTGAATGGGTAGACCAATGTTCAGAGCAGTATTATGAGCAGGTGGCAGCGGGGATCGATGTGACTCCGGTGAAGCCGGTGATGGACTGGAATCAGGATTAAAAACAGAAGTAATTCTATATTGGAACTTTGCATTTTTAGTTGACAACGTTGAAAAAAAAGGTTAACATTGATAAAAAGGAATATTACGATTACAGGGAGAAATCGCGAGGCAGAAATATATGGAAGAACAACAGATTTTGATTGTAGACGACGAAGCAGTCAACCGGGAGATACTCAAATCCATGTTTGAAGAGTACGACAGGCTGGAAGCCGAAAATGGGAAGGAGGCGATTGCGAAGATTGCGGCGAGCCGCAATCTGGTGCTTATCTTATTGGACGTTTCGATGCCTGTGATGACGGGGTTTGATGTATTGGAGTATATGAAAGGACGCGGCTTGTTAGAAAAGATTCCGGTGATTTTAATTACCGGGGAGACCGTGATCGACAGCGAGGATAAAGCATACTCCTATGGAGCTGCGGATGTGATACATAAACCTTTTTATCCGCATATCGTAAAAAAAAGAAGTCAGAACATTATCGAGCTGTACCAGCATAAGCTGGAGATGGAGCTGCGGTTAAAGCAGCAGGAAATAGAGATCAAGGAGCAGGAGCAGCAGATTCGGGAAAATAATGACATGCTGCTGGATACGCTTAGCTCGCTCATTGAGTTCCGCAGCATAGAGACCGGGGAACATACGCAGCGCATCAAATATTTTACAAAGCTGATGCTGGAATATGTGCAGGAATATTTTCCAAAATATGGGCTGGATAACAGCCAGATTGACCAGATTGTCCATGCGTCCGTGCTCCATGACATTGGCAAGATCGGTATTCCAGATGCGATTTTATTAAAGCCAGGCATCCTGGATGAAAAAGAATTTGAAATTATGAAGACGCATACGATCATCGGCTGTGAAATACTGGAAAAGTCTTTTCGCAAAAAGGACAGTGATTTTTACCGTTACAGCTATGATATCTGCCGCCATCATCACGAGCGTTGGGATGGGAGAGGTTATCCAGATCACCTAAAAGGGGATGAGATCTCGATTGGCGTGCAGGTTGTGTCGATTGTAGATGTGTATGACGCTTTAATCCGCCCAAGAATCTACAGTCAGCCAGTTTCCAAGGAACAGGCGTATCAGATGATTGCAGACGGCGAGTGCGGCCAGTTTTCGCCGGATGTGCTGAAATGCCTTGAACTTGCAAAGGAAGATGTCTTTCATTGCGAAGTAATTAAAATGTTAAAATTTGTATGACATGGTAAAATGCAGGCGGCAAAGAGGTCATATTTTGCTGCCTTTGTTTCGTGTTCGGATCAGGAGGCAGATAAATCAATGGAACAAGTAAAAGAGGCAGATCAGACATCGGCTTTGTTCCCAATGGAAAAAGCGCTGGAGATGGTACTGATTTTTGATCAGGCGGGAAAGGTAGCCTATGCGAACGGCGCGGCGAAAAAAAAGCTCGGATATGAAAAGGAAGGCTTAAAGGGCAGGCATATCGGGGAAATATTTCCAAATACGTTTAAAGCAGCGGACGATGGATTTGAAACGGACTATGTGTTTGGCGATGAGCCGCACAACCTCGTTGCATACCGCAAAAACCTGACCTGTTTTCCGGTAGAGGCAAGGATTACAAGCCATGAGGATGGTGCGAATGTCTATCTGTGCATGGCAAATGATATTTTGGAAAAGGAATTTTTAGGGCGCGAGGTCGAGCAGGTGCGCCAGGAAGCGCAGCAGGCGATGAAAGTAAAGTCCGAGTTTGTGGCAAACGTGACGCATGAGCTGCGTACGCCGGTAAACGGGATCTTGGGCAACGTTCGCGAAATGTTTGATTTTGTAACCGATGAAAAAACATTAAAGTCGCTGCGGCTGATTGAACGCTGCTGTGGGGATATGAATAAGATTATTAATAATATCCTGGATTTTTCCAAGCTGGAGGCGGGCAAATTTACGTTAGAGCCAAGGCGGTTCCATTTTCGGAACATGCTTGATTACGTCCGGTCGCAGCATATTAATAAAATTACAGAAAAAGGGCTTGGATTTTTTATGACGGTGTCGCCGCAGGTGCCGGAATATTTAATCGGCGATGAGCTGCGTATCGGACAGATTTTAAACAACCTGCTCTCAAACGCGCTTAAGTTTACATCGGTCGGAAAGATTACAGTCGAGGTAGTGCGGACGGCACGGGTCAATGATAAAATCGAGCTGTTTTTTATCGTAAAGGATACGGGCATCGGCATTGATGATGCGGATAAAGAAAAGCTGTTCCAGAGCTTTTCCCAGGCGGATGCCTCGATCTCCAGAAAATACGGCGGCACGGGCCTTGGATTAAATATCTGCAAGCAGCTTGCGGAGCTTATGGGAGGCAGGGTCGAGGTAGAAGGGGAAAAAGGCAAAGGGAGTACGTTTTCTTTTTCCATCTGGCTGGGCATCAGTGAAGAGGATGACCTGCCTTCCCAGGCGGAAGAAGCGCCGGATACGCCGTATATGCAAGGGGCAGAACCGTCCGGGGAAGAAGAGGATACATTTGGCAGCATCAAGGAATTTGGGACGCCGGAAAATATCGAGAACCTGAAACGTAACCTGTCAAAGCTGATCTTGTGCGTGGAGATGGAGAACTGGGAAAAAGCAGAAATGTTTATGGAAACGATACGCCAGCTAACCGAAGGGGCGCCACGGGAAGTAAGCCGCGGGATTTTAAGGCTTAAAATGGCAGTGCAGAAAGCGAATTATGAAAAGACTGCCGCACAGTATAAGGAGCTGGAAGCGCTGTTGGAAGACGATGCAGTCACAGGAAAGTAGGTGTGAGCATGATTTATGATAAAAAAGATACCGAAGCGGCAAAAATTTTGATTGTGGACGATGTCGAGATCAACCGGCTTGTCCTGGAAGAGATTATCCGCAATATGGGCTGCGAGCCGCTTCTTGCAGAAAATGGCGAAAAGGCGCTGGAGCTTGCCGTCAAATGCCTGCCAAAGTTGATTTTAAGCGATATTTCCATGCCGGGCATGGATGGATTTGAATTGTGCAAGAGCTTAAAGGCAAATGTAAAGACAAAAGAGATCCCGGTTATTTTTATTTCCGCGTTTGACGAGGCGGAAGACATTGTAAAAGGGCTAAAACTAGGAGGCGAGGATTATATTACAAAGCCGTTTATTACCGAGGTCGTACAGGCGCGCGTTGCGGTGCATCTGCATCTGTATACGGTCAAGCACGAGCTGATGGAGACAAACCGCAAGCTCCAGATCTCGGTAGCGGCACAGCTTCGCCAGATGGAAGAGGAAAAGAAAAATATATTATATGCGCTCGCTAATATTGCGGCAAAAAATTCCGGGTTTGAGCAGGGGCATATGCAGAGGCTGCGCCGCAACTGCCGGATTTTGGCACAGGGAATGCAGCTTTCACCAAAGTTTGAGGATCAGATCTCGGATGACTATATCGATACGATCGAGCTTGCGGCATGTCTTTGCGATATTGGAAATATTGGAATACCAAAAGATCTGCTGCGCAAGGAATCGAATTTTACACAAGAAGAAACGGAGATTTTACACAGCCATACAGAGATTGGCGCACAGCTTTTAAGAGATTTGCATGTAAACAGCGATTACAATGATTTTTTGAAAATCTCGATCGATATTTCGCGTTCCCATCATGAAAACTGGGACGGCAGCGGCTATCCGCAGGGCCTTAAGGGAGAAGAAATCCCCGTGGCGGCACAGATTGTTGCGATGATGGAAGCGTACGGTGTTTTGACCGGAGAGAAAAAGCACAGCAGGGAAGAGGCGCTGGAGATTATGAAAGCGGACGCGGGCAGGCGATTTCATCCAGATATTTACCAGATTTGCTGCCGGATTTCCAGGCAGTTTTGCTAAAACTAGTATACAACGGGGTGATAGGGTTGATAACCGAGGAAGAGTTTACAAGGATATCTACTTACATGAAAAGGCAGTACGGCATTGACTTAAGCCAAAAGAAGGTGATTGTCAATGGACGGCTGGAAAATTATATCAGGTCAGGCGGTTTTCATACGTTTGACGCATTTATGAACGCGGTGGAACAGGATAAGACCGGCAAGCAGGAAAAGATGCTTGTCAACCTTCTGACGACAAACCATACATATTTTATGAGAGAATTTGAGCAGTTTAATTTTTTCCGCAAGGAAATACTGCCGTGGGTAAAGAAAAAGGAAATGGGTACAAAGGACGTGCGGATCTGGTGCGGCGCTGCGTCTTCAGGAGAAGAGCCGTATATGATCGCGATGGTGCTTGCAGAATTTTTTGGTATGGAACGTAAACAGTGGGATTTAAGGGTACTGGCAACGGATGTGTCTACCGGGATTTTAAAACAGGCGGTGGCGGGCGTCTATAGCGAACAGCAGTTGGAAAATGTGCCGCAGCAATGGAAAAGGCAGTTTTTTAAACGTACGGCAGACGGAAAATATGCCGCTGTGGAAGATTTAAAAAAAGGGGTGATCTTTCGCCAGTTTAACCTGATGTCGCCGTTCCCGTTCCGCAGGAAAATGCATACTGTTTTTTTGCGCAATGTCATGATTTATTTTGATGAAAATACAAAAAAGCAACTAGTACAGAAAGTATATGATTTTTTGGAACCGGGAGGATATCTGCTGATCGGGACGACGGAGACACTTGACAGGAGCGCTACGCCGTTTGAGATTGTTCAGCCGTCAATATTTCGAAAAAAGGAAGGATGAAAAGCAAATGCGGTCAATTAAAGTGTTAATCGTAGATGATTCCCTTGTATTCCGGGAGCTTTTAGTCCAGAATCTGAGCAGGGACCCCGCGATTACGGTAGTGGCTACTGCGAAAGATCCGTATGAGGCACGGGATGCGATTATCAGGCATAAACCGGATGTGATGACGCTCGATGTAGAACTGCCGCGCATGAGCGGGATTGAGTTTCTGCGCAAACTGATGCCGCAGTATCCGCTTCCGGTTGTTGTGATCAGTGCGCTAAGCGACCGGGTGTTTGACGCCATGAATGCGGGAGCAGTGGATTTCGTAGGAAAGCCGACAGTTACAAACCGGGCGCAGTTAGAAGAGTTTATACGCAACGAGCTGCTTGTAAAGATTAAAATCGCTTCTACAGCGAAGATCGGAAATATTAAAAAGAAAATACAGGGGCAAAATTACAACGGCCCGCAGGTGTTTAAAAACAACCTGTTAGTGGCAATCGGAGCTTCCACAGGCGGTACCGAGGCGATTTTTGAAGTCGTAAAGGGATTTGGGCCGGATATCCCGGGCGTTGTGATCGTACAGCACATGCCGCCGGGATTTACGGGCATGTATGCAAAGCGTCTCAATGACCAGTGCCGCGTGCGGGTAAAGGAAGCGCAGACAGGCGACCGGGTGCTGCCGGGCCATGTGCTGATTGCCCCCGGCGGCGACCAGCACATGCGCCTTGTAAAGGTAAACGGCGCCTACCAGGTGGAATGCCGCAGCGGGCCGAGGGTCAACGGGCACTGTCCGTCCGTGGATGTCTTGTTTGAATCTGTGGCAAAGACCGCGAAAAAGGATGCGGTAGGCATTATTTTAACCGGAATGGGCGGAGACGGCGCCAAAGGGCTTTTGGCAATGCGAAGTGCCGGAGCAAAGACGATCGGGCAGGACGAATCAAGCTGTGTTGTATATGGAATGCCGAAGGTTGCATATGATATCGGTGCGGTGGAGCAGCAGGTAAAGCTGGCGGATATCGCGGCGAGGACTTATATGTTACTCAATAAAATGTAAAAAGGAGATAAAAGGATGAAAATTTTGTTGGCTGAGGATGATTTTGTTACGAGAAAATTTATGGTCAATTTTCTCTCGAAATACGGGGAGTGTGATGTAACAGTAGACGGGATGGAAGCAGTGGACGCGTTTATGATGGCGTTAGAGGATGAAGAGCCGTATGACCTGGTCTGCCTGGATATTATGATGCCGGTGATGGACGGCTATCAGGCGCTGGTGGCAATCCGCAAGCTGGAAAAGGATAAGAATATACCGGAAGAGAAAGCAGTAAAGGTTATTATGACGACTGCGTTAAACGAAGAGCGAAATGTCAAGATGGCATTTGAGTTAGGCTGCACGATTTATTCTGGAAAGCCGATTAATCAGGACCGGTTCGAACAGGCGTTAAAAAAGCTGGAGCTGATTTAAGTATGAAAGCCCCGGAACGTGTTTTCATATTGTGAGGAAACAAATAAATACTGAAAAGGAGAAGAATATGGCTGAAGGATTTAATACGGAAGACATGCTGGATATGTACCTGTTTGAGAATGGGCAGCTTCTGGAACAGCTTCAGGACACGGTTTTGGAGCAAAAAGATGCGGACTGTTTTGATGAAGACAGTATCAACGAAATATTTCGGACGATGCATACGATCAAAGGCTCATCAGGAATTATGATGTTTGACAATATCACAGCAGTGTCGCATAAGCTGGAGGATGTCTTCTTTTATCTGAGAGAATCCCATCCCGACAACGTTCCGCATCTGGAACTGGTGGAGCATGTGCTGCATGTCGAAGATTTTATCTCAAATGAAATGGAGAAGATCCGCAACGGCGACCCGGTAGACGGGGATTCGAGCGATATTATCGCGGAGCTTGATAAATTCTTAAGTAAAATCAAAGGAGAAGAAAGCGGCGAAGCATCCGGCGGTGCCGCACAGCCAGCCAACAAGAGCGAGGAGCCAAAGCAGTTTTATATCGCGCCGGTAGCTACGAGTGACAGCCACTTTTACCGGATCAATATCGGCTTTTATTCCGATACGGAAATGGCGAATATCCACGCGTATAAGACCGTGTATGCGTTAAAGGAAATTGCCGAGGATCTTTTGTATACACCGGAAAATATTATCTCGGATGAAAGCAGTGCAGAAGTCGTTGTAAAAGAAGGATTTAAAATCCTTTTACAGACGCAGGCAGACCCGGCGGAGATCCGTGCAATCGTCTCAGAAGGCTATTCGGTTGAAAAAGTAGATGTCGCAGAATGCAGCCCAGAAGAGTATCTGCGCGGATTCAGCGGATCAGACGCAGACGTTCAGATCGATCTGGATTCGAGTGTCGAGGCGATTGAAGCACGTACGCAGGGCGGTGCAAAGCAGGGCGAAAAGGCAAAGATCGCGCCTGGTGACTTCGTTATCAAGTCCAAAGAGCCAGGCAAGCAGCGCAAGCTGGCAAAGGATAAGCCAAAAGCGGAGAAGGCTGCGTTTATCAGTGTCAATGTCAGCAAGATGAACCAGTTGATGGAGCTGATCGGGGAGCTTGTGATCTCAGAGTCCGTCGTACTGCAAAGCTCTGATTTAAAAGTGCCTGGGCTAAATCTGGACAATTTTAACAAAGCCGCGGCACAGCTTGCAAAAATATCGACCGATTTGCAGAATGTAATTATGTCGATGCGTATGGTGCCGCTGACAAATACCTTTCAGAAGATGAACCGTATCGTATTTGACGTCTCGCGCAAGCTCGGCAAGGATATCGAGTTTGAGATGGTCGGGGATACGACGGAAGTGGATAAAAATATTATTGAACATATTTCCGACCCGCTGATGCACCTTGTCAGAAATGCCGTTGACCACGGGATTGAGACGAACGAGGAGCGCGAGGCAAGCGGAAAGACCGAAAAAGGAAAAGTCACGCTGTCTGCAAAGACCGAGGCAGGCAAAGTATGGATTACGGTGCAGGATAACGGGACGGGGCTTGACCGCGAAAAGATCCTGGCAAAAGCAAGAAAGCAGGGCATTTTAGACGATGCAAGGCCGGACAGCTCGTATTCCGATAAGGAAGTATACCAGTTTATTACGCTGCCGGGCTTTTCTACCAATGAGCAGGTTACCGAGTATTCCGGGCGCGGCGTGGGCATGGACGTCGTTGTCCGCAATATCCAGGAGATCGGCGGGATGCTGGATATCGAAAGCGATCCGGGAAACGGCAGTACGATGAGCCTTAAGATTCCTCTGACACTTGCGATTATCGACGGTATTGTGATGGAGACAGGCGGTTCTTCGTTTGTGATGGAATCCGGCGTTATCAAAGAATTTGTACGTGTCAGAGAAGATATGATGATCCATGAGCCGAACGGGGACGAATATATTATGATCCGCGGCGAGTGCTTTTCTGTGATCCGCCTTGGCGAATGGTACGGCCTAAGCGGTTACCAGGAGGCGGTAGAGGATGGCATGATGGTCATTATCGAGGTCGATGACAAGCGTATCGGGCTGTTTGTCGATACACTGGTAGGCAAACAGGAAATCGTTGTAAAACCGATTCCTTCCTATATTAAGAAGGTCAGGGGACTGACAGGCTGCACACAGCTTGGAGACGGCAGTATTGCCTTGATTTTGGACCCAGGCGGATTAATTGTATAAAATAAACAGAAAGGAATGCAGACCATATGAGTGAGATAGGCAGTTTGAATGATTCAACAGATCTTTTGGATCTCGGATACACTGAGGTGGAAGAGCATAAGTGCAAATATATGACCTTTAAGTCCGGCAACGAATATTTTGGACTAAAGATTCAGTATGTAAATGAAATTATTCAGATCCAGGCAATCACATCCGTCCCAGAGACGGAAGATTATATCAAAGGGCTGATTAACCTGCGCGGCAAGATTATTCCGGTCATTGATGTACGCCTGCGGTTTGGACAGGAAGCATTTACTTATAATGACCGTACCTGTATTATTGTGATACAGTATCAGGATATGATGGTTGGGCTGATTGTGGAAAAGATTGCGGACGTAGTAGAGATTAAGGACAGCGATATCCTGCCTCCGCCGACCATTTCACGCGCTGACCAGGGCAACCGCAAATATATTTATGGAATCGGCAAAATCGGAGAGTCCGTAAAGCTTTTGTTAGACCCTGATAAGCTGTTGCGCGACGTGGATCTTTCATCGGTAGAGCAGTCGAATAAGTTAAGTGAAGAAGAATGAGAGGTAGTGGAAGAATGAAAAACTGGACGATAAGGGCAAAATTAATGCTGGGTTTTTTTATCAGTATTGTAATGACAGTACTCAACATTATATTCAGCGAGCTTACTACAAGAATGGCGGCAAATTATGATGGTGAGGAATTAATCAAATACAACCGCAACGCGTCTATTTTTACGTACACAGTTGGAATCGTATCGATCATTATTATCTTATGGGTAGCGGCAATGCTGATCCGCCAGATTCGCTTGTCTGTAGAAGAGCTGTCCAACGCTGCAAAGCAGATTGCTATGGGGCGTGTGGATATTCAGATCAAAAAATACAGCAACGATGAACTTGGACAGTTGGTCGATGAATATGAAAAAGTCATCCAGAACATTAAAAACCAGGCGCATATCGCAGAAGAAGTCGCGAACGGAAACTTAACGATTTCAGTAGTTCCTGCATCTTCTGAGGATCTTCTTGGCAATTCACTGAAAAAGCTCGTAGAGGACAATTACCATGCCCTGTCCAATATCAGCGAATCAGGCACACAGGTAACGATCAGCTCTTCCCAGGTGGCAAGCGCCAGCCAGGCACTGGCACAGGGGTCTACGCAGCAGGCAAGCGCGATCCAGCAGATTACAGCCTCTATCGATGAGATTGCAGAAAAGACAAGGGAAAACGCAGAGCAGGCAAATTCTGCGGCAAACCTGATTGAACAGGCGATCGAAGATGTCAAACACGGCAATATGCGGATGAAAGATATGACGGATGCGATGCAGGCAATCAACCAGTCTTCGGAAAGCATTTCCAAGATTATCAAAACGATTGACGATATTGCGTTCCAGACGAACATCCTTGCGTTAAATGCCGCGGTAGAGGCAGCACGTGCCGGCGAAGCAGGCAAGGGCTTCGCAGTCGTGGCAGAAGAAGTCAGAAGCCTTGCCGCAAAGAGTGCAGCCGCCGCCGCCGAGACCGCGGAGCTGATTGAAGATTCTATTACAAAGGTAAGCTCTGGTTCTCAGATTGCAGAAGAGACGGCGAGCGCGCTGGAAACAATTACAAATGTTGTACAAAAAAGTGAAGGAATTATTAACGGCATTGCAGATTCGTCCAATTACCAGGCAACTGCGGTTGCACAGATCGAGCAGGCAATTACGCAGGTATCTCAGGTCGTACAGACGAACTCGGCAACCAGCCAGCAATGTGCCGCAGCAAGTGAGGAATTATCCAACCAGGCGGCAAAGATGCGAGATATGCTTTCCATATACAATTTGGGGGCGGGCAGACAAAGTACGAGTCAGGGATTTGATTATCGAAGCGCTGAAACAGACAGCAGTGAGGACAGAAATGAGCCGGTAATTTCTCTGGAAGACGATTTTGGGAAATACTAGGAGGTAAAATATGAAAAATCTGAAAATAGGAACGAAACTGCTGCTGACCTTTATGATTATTATTGCATTGTTTTGCGGTACGGTCTATGTGGCAACGTCTGGGCTTCGGCAGTGTTCGAATAAGTACTCGGAGTTCTACAACGAGGAATACCAGATTACGCAGCGGGTTATGAGTATGCGCCGCGGGCTGCAAATTATCGTAAAAGACTTAACCTTTATGACCATTGACGATGACGCGGAGAGATTTGCGTCTTACCAAAGCGATATGACAATGGAAATGGAGCTGCTTGAAGAAAATGCAAGGTGGGTAGTGGAAAACTTACAAACCAACTCAGAAGCATTTCAAACATTTGCAGAAGATATCCAAAAAGCAGTCGATATGCAGGGGAACGTCGTTTCATTAGCCAAAACCGATAAAGTAAAAGCACAGCAGATCTTAATCGAAGAGTACCAGCCGCTTGTTGTAGGGGCAGTCAGTGCCCTGACACAGATCAGCGACGAAGTGGAAGCCGGCGTAGATAAAAACTTTAAGGATTCGCTGTCGATGCAGAAGTCGATTACGTATTCTCTGCTTGGGCTGGCTGCGGCAGCATTGTTTATTACAATCGTGCTCTGCCTGTACCTGACGGGAATGATTACAAAGCCAATCCATGAGCTGGTTGCATCCGCAGGCAAGATTGTATCTGGTAATTTCGATTTTCAGATTGCATATCATTCGAAGGATGAATTGGGAGGGCTTGCCAATGCGTTCCGCGATATGGCGTCGATCCTGGGCGACATTATTGCAGATGCGTCCAGGCTGTTAAGCGAAATGGCAAACGGCAATTTTGACGTCCGTACAAGAGCAGAAGAGCGCTATGTCGGAGATTTCCAGGGGCTGTTGTCTTCGATCAGAAAGCAGAACCGCGACCTGAGTTCTACGCTTTCACAGATTAATTCCAGTGCAGACCAGGTATCTTCCGGCGCAAACCAGGTATCCTACGGTGCGCAGGCGCTTTCGCAGGGCGCAACCGAACAGGCGGCTTCGGTAGAAGAGCTTGCGGCGACAATCGCCGGCATTTCCCAGCAGGTAAAAGAAACGGCAGAAAATGCCGCGACTGCGAGAAGCCAGTCAAATTCCGCAGGCAACCGTGTGGAAGAATGCAACCGCCAGATGAAAGATATGACAAAAGCGATGGAAGAGATCACGCGTACGTCAAACGAAATCGGAAAAATTATTAAGACGATTGAGGACATTGCGTTCCAGACGAATATCTTAGCGCTCAACGCGGCAGTGGAAGCATCCCGTGCCGGCACCGCGGGCAAAGGCTTTGCCGTCGTTGCGGACGAAGTGCGCAACCTTGCCAGCAAGAGCGCGGAAGCTTCCAAGGATACGTCGGATCTGATCGAGAGCGTAATCGGGGCAGTATCACAGGGGACACAGATTACAAACGCGACTGCAAAATCGCTCTTGCAGGTTGTTGACGAGGTGCGGGAAGCTACCACGACCGTAGAAAAGATTGCAAATGCTGCGGAAGGCCAGGCAGGCGCGGTAGAGCAGGTTTCCGTAGGCGTAGACCAGATTTCCAGCGTCGTACAGACGAATTCATCCACAGCGGTGCAAAGTGCGGCAGCCAGCGAAGAGCTTTCCAGCCAGGCTGAAGTATTGAAAAACCTTGTGGCAAAATTTCAGCTTCGGGATGACTTTGAGATGAACGCGATCCATCTGGACGCAGACTTTTAACAAGCAAAAACTGAAAATGAGGTGATTACTATGGGATTATTTGAAGATTTAAAAGCGTTGGGAGTAGATGTGGACGGCGGATTAAAACGGCTTGGGGGCAATGAAGCGCTTTATAAAAGGCTGCTCAATACATTTGTAAAATCGATACGGGGGCAGGAAATCCCGCTGGATTTTGATACGTCTGATTACGAAGAAATCAAGGAAAAGGCACATGCGATTAAAGGCACGTCTGGAAATCTCTCGATCACGCCTGTTTTTGAGGCGTATTCACAGATTATGGATCTTCTGCGTGCAGGAAATCCTAAGGAGGCAAAGGTGCTTCTTGAAAAGATTGTTCCGGTGCAGGAGGAGATTATCCGCTGTATAGAGAACTATGCATAACAGTTCCTGACTTACTGTTTGGACGATGCACAACAACATCTGATGAAAGATGAAACGCGTGTTTGGAAATTGCGGGAGCAGTTTCCAAACACGTTTTCGTATGTATAGTTATTGGTTGACATCAGCAGCGGTAAGCTGTAAACTTGTAACAAAGCTTGTTTCAAAAATTGTCAGGTGGAGAGGAATTATGGATAAAAAGACAAAAAGATTTTTTATGCGCAGTGTTATCAGTATTTTCCTTTTATGTATCGCGGTATTTATCTGGTTAACGATCTATATGGGACGCAAGACGGAACATGCGATTAAAAATACGACCAGTATTTATATGTCGGAAATGAGCCAGCAGATCCAGGAAAAATTTACGGCTGTGATCGACCTGCGGTTGCAGCAGGTGGAGGAGATGATTCAGTTTAATCCGCCGCAGTCTGCGGTATATGGGGAAAAGCTGCGCAATACGCTGGCTGAGAATGCAAAAATGCGCAATTTTACCTATGCAGGGCTGTATGCGTCAAACGGAGAGCTGGAAGATTTGTACGGCAATAATGTAGACCTGTTAAATCGAAGCGGGACGGCGCAGATGATGCAGCCGGATGTTTTTGCGATCGCGGAAGGGCAGGATGAATTCGGCAATAAGCTGCTTTTGCTTGGAAAGAACGCGGCGTATCCGATGGCGGATGGGAGGCGCAGCGAGGCGCTGTTTGTAGGGATGCCGATGGAATACTTAAGCGAAGCGTTGTTTTTAGACGATAACCCGTCGCTTTTGTATTATCATCTGATCAATGCCGATGGAAATTTTGTCGTCCGCAGCGGGGATGCGCACCGGGAAAATTATTTTGAGCGGATCCGGGAACGGTTTGATAAATACAACAATAAATCCCCGGATACATATGCGGGCGAGCTGGCTGCCGCAATGGAAGAGCAGGAAGTGTATTCGGCTACAATCTCTATGGACGGACAGGAGATGTATTTGCTTTGCAAGCCGTTAATGGAAAACAGCAACTGGTACCTGGTAGCCGGGATGCCGAACAATATGCTGATGGAATCCATCGAAAAGCTGGACCATACAAGAAATCTCGTTATGGTCGCATCCGCAGGCACGATCCTGCTTGCGATGTCCGTGATTTTTGTATTGTATTACCGCCTTTCCCAGCAGCAGATGAAAGAGCTCGTAAAAGCGCGCAACGAAGCAGACCATTCCAATGCCGCGAAGAGCAATTTTCTCTCCAGCATGAGCCATGAGATCCGTACGCCGATGAACGCGATTATCGGAATGACGGAGATCGCACAGCGCAACTTAAACGATCCGCAGCGTGTGGACAACTGTCTGAATAAAGTGCGCCTTTCCAGCAAGCATCTGCTTGGGCTGATTAACGACGTGCTGGATATGTCAAAGATTGAGAGCCGGAAAATGTCTTTAAATATGGCGCCGATTTCTTTGCGTGATACGATGGACGATATCGTAAATATTATCCAGCCGCAGGTGAAGGCGAAAAAGCAGCATTTTGATATCTTTATCCAGAATATTACGTCCGAAGGCGTATACTGTGACGATGTGCGTTTAAACCAGGCGCTGCTTAATATTTTGTCCAATGCGGTCAAATATACGCCGGAAGGCGGCAACGTCTATATCCGGCTGAACCAGGAGCCGTCCCCGATGGGAGAGTCGTATGTGCGTACGCATTTTTATGTGTCGGATACCGGAATGGGGATGTCTTCGAAGTTTTTGGAACGGATCTGGGATACGTTTGCCAGGGAAGAGACCGACCAGGTACGCCATATTCTCGGCACCGGCCTTGGCATGTCGATTACAAAAAGCCTTGTCGACCTGATGGGCGGACAGATCGACGTGCAGAGCGAGATTGGAAAAGGAAGTACGTTTCATATTATACTTGACCTGATGGTTGCGGAGTCTGTGGATGAGGCTCATATGAAGATTCCGAAATGGCAGATTCTTGTCGTGGATGATGACGAGCAGCTTTGTTCCAGTACGGTATCAAACCTTAAGCTGCTTGGAGCAGAGTGTGAATGGGCGTTGGACGGCAGGCGTGCGCTTGCAATGGTAAAGGAGCGCCATGATAAAGGAAAGGATTATGATTTTATACTGATGGACTGGCAGATGCGGGAGCTTGACGGCATTCAGACGATCCGTATGATCCAGGATGAGGTCAGCAGGGAGCTTAAGATCTTTTTGATCTCTGCGGACGACTGGAGCGAGGTGGAGGACGAGGCAAAAAAAGCGCAGGTTCAAATCGAAGGATTTATTACAAAACCGCTGTTTGCGTCCAGGCTGTATGAGCGCCTGCGCAAGTATGCCGACGGGGATAGTGCCAAAGAACCGGAACTCCATCAAGGAAACGAGGAAACGACATTTGACGGCAAGCGGGTGCTGCTTGCAGAAGATATGGAAATCAACTGGGAAGTGGCAAACGAGATCCTTTCCAGTATGGGGTTAACGTTAGAACATGCGGTAGACGGCAGGGAATGCCTGGAAATGTTTGATAAGTCTGAGATTGGGTATTACGATGCGGTCCTTATGGATATCAGGATGCCTGGAATGGACGGGTATGAAGCTACGCGTGCGATCCGTGCACTGCAGCGGGCGGATAAGGATCTCCCGATTATTGCAATGACAGCGGACGCGTTTGAGGGCGATGTGCAAAAATGCCTGGACAGCGGTATGAACGACCATATTGCGAAGCCGCTGGATATCGGACAGTGCCTGCATATCCTGCACCAATATCTGTAACTCACTTTTTTTGCGCTCTGTCATATGATAATAAAAAATGCAGGATTGCGTGTATATGGACAGGGTTCGAAATTTAACAGGCTGTGACCAGGTGCACAGGCTTGGATACACAGGGCGTGGAGTCGGCGTTGCGATTTTGGATACGGGTATTGCCATGCATCCAGATTATGCAGAGCGTATTCGGGTATTTCAGGATTTTTGCAGCCACAAAAGCCAGCCATATGATGACAACGGGCATGGATCGCATATTGCGGGAATTATCGCGGGAAACGGGAGGATGAGCAGGGGGCGTTTTCGGGGTGTTGCGCCTTTGGCTTCCCTGATTGTGCTAAAGGTGTTAGACCGCACCGGAAACGGCAGTACAAAGGATGTGATAGAAGCGATGAAGTGGATTATAGAAAACCGGGAGAAGTACTGCATCCGCATTGCCAATATTTCTGTCGGGATGCTGCCGCAGTCAAAGCACAAGGAGCGCGACCAGATGTTAGAGTGGGTAGACCGCATGTGGGACAGCGGAGTATTTACCGTAGCCGCGGCTGGAAACGGCGGGCCGGGAGACAACAGCGTCACGATTCCAGGTGCAAGCAGCACGGTGCTTACGGTAGGAAGCAGCGACGACAGGGAGCTTTTGGTGCGGCGCAGAGGGCTGTATCCGGGCTACAGCGGCATGGGGCCGACGGAGAGCTGCGTATGCAAGCCAGAGATTTTAGCGCCTGGTACGGAAATTAGAAGCTGTCATTTTTCAAATTTTGGGTATACTGTAAAGAGCGGGACTTCGATGGCGACCGCTGTCGTATCCGGCGCATGTGCGCTGGTGTTTGACCGTTACCCGATGCTGTCCCCTGCGGGGCTAAAGCTGCGGTTTTACGAAAAGCTGGCTTCTGACCCCGACGCATCCTGCTGGGGGACGCTGGATGTAAGAAAGCTGCTGGAACGCTGATTATCCTGCGGCAGGCTTGCGCAAGAGGTATGTGTACAGTAAAGGAGTAAAAAGTTTGGTTTGGATTTTAAAGGCACTTCGTATTATCAGGAAAACGGTTCAAAAGCTGTTTAGCAGGATGGTTGTCGTGGCTCTGGGCATTCTTTTGCAGCTTGTATGGCTGTTTGCCGTATTGTATCAGTTCAGCGAACAGTACAGGTTTGCAAATATTGTTGTTACGATTGTAGGGATACTTACGGCTTTTTATGTAATCAGCAGGCCGTTTAACCCGGCGGCAAAGCTTGCCTGGACGGTTGTGCTGCTGACCGTACCGCTGCTTGGCATCCTGATTTATTTTGTCTTTGGCAGGCCGGGGCTGACAAAACATACGCAAGAGGGGATGGAAGCGGTCAACCTCAGAATCGAGACGCAGCTAAAGCAGGATGTGCAGGTGCAAAAGCACATCAAAGAAACGGACGCCCAGATCCTGCGCCAGTCCGAATATATTTTGCGCCAGGCAAAATTTCCGGTTTATGAGCATACCGAGACAAAATATTATCCGTGCGGGGAAGTGATGTTTGAAGATATGCTTTCTGCCATCCGTAAGGCAGAGCATTTTGTTTTTCTGGAATATTTTATTATCAGCCCCGGCGTCATGTTTGACCGCCTGTTAGAAGTGCTTGAGCAAAAAGTGCGCCAGGGCGTGGACGTGCGGCTTATTTACGACGATATCGGCTGTGTGGCGACGCTTCCGGTAGATTTTGTACGGTATATGGAAAATATCGGCATCCGGTGTGCGGTATTTAACCGTTTCTGGCCGGTGTTAAGCATTGTGATGAACAACCGCGACCATCGGAAAATCCTTGTTGTAGACGGGATCTGGGGATTTACGGGCGGGATTAACATTGCGGATGAATATATCAATGAAAAAGTGCGCTTTGGCTATTGGAAAGATACCGGCATCCGTATCAGGGGAGAAGCCGTGTGGAATTTTACGGCGATGTTTTTGGAAATGTGGGATTATATCCGCAAGGAAAAAGACGATCTGCAAGCCTTCCGCCCAAAGCTGCCGCAGTATGCTACACAGGAGCACGGCTTTGTCCAGCCTTATGGCGACACGCCGCTGGACCAGGAAAATGTCGGGGAAAATGTCTATTTGAATATGATCAGCAAAGCGAAGGAATACCTGTATATTTATACGCCGTACCTGATTATTGACCAGGAGATGCAGACGGCGCTGTGCAATGCGGCAAAAAGCGGTGTGGACGTACGGCTTGTTACGCCTGGAATCCCGGATAAAAAGATAATTTTTTTAATGACGCGCTCCAATTATAAAGTGCTGCTTGAAAGCGGCATTAAAATCTATGAATATACGCCCGGATTTATCCACGCCAAATGTTTTCTCTGCGATGACGAGACGGCTGCCGTAGGCAGCATTAACCTGGATTACAGAAGCCTTTACCTGCATTTTGAGTGCGGCGTCTGGATGTACCGAAGCGAAGCGGTGATGCAGCTTAAGGACGATATGGAGCAGACATTTGCCTGCTCCCGCCAGATAAAAAAAGAAGAGTGGAAGGAGCCCGGGTTTTTCCTGTGGGTCGTACAGACCGTATTAAAGCTGTTTGCGCCGCTGCTGTAAGCTGGCTATGTAAGCAGGAACAGTTTTTGCAGCAGGCTTAGAAAGTAATCGGAAAAAGCCGCGTGTGCTACGCTTTCGGCAAACAGGATATTGATATGCCCAAGCTCCTTGTCACCGAGGAAATAAACGACCTTTCCGGCAGCTTCCCCCTGCTTTACCGGTGCGGCAACCGATTTTGGAAGGCGGATTTTTTTCGTAACCTTGCTTAAATCCTCGCCGCTTGTGCTGACATAGCTCATGTCGGATTCGTAAGTAAGTGAAACGTGGTCTGCTTCTCCTTTTTTTACCGTGATCTCAGGCAGTGGCATCTGGTTTTGGTCTTTGTAGACGCGGCAGACAGAAAAGCCGTAGTTTAGCAGTGTCTGGGCGTCCGCGGTCCGGGATTTGATGTCCGGCGCCGCCATAAGGACAGCGATCAGCTTTACGCCGTCTTTTTCCGCGGTAGCGGCAAGGCAGTATTTTGCGGCGGCGGTGTAGCCGGTTTTCAGCCCGGTCGCATAAGGATACTGTTTGAGCAGCTTGTTTGTATTGGCAAGGCCGAATTCGGAATCGCCCCGTTTCGTACGGTGGATTATATTTTCCATCCAGATCGTGCAGTAATCATGGATCTTTGGATGGCGCACGCTTAGTTCCCTTGCCATCAGCCCGATATCATAGGCGCTCGTCACATGCCCGTTCGCAGACAGTCCGCAGCAATTTACAAAATGGGTGTCCTCCATCCCAAGCGCGGCAGCTTTTTTATTCATCTGCGCGACAAATTCTTCCTCGCTGCCGCTTAGAAACTCTGCCATAGCGACGCAGGCGTCATTGGCGCTTGCGATGCTGATGCATTTAATCAGTGTCTCGACCGTCTGTACTTCTCCGGCTTCTAAAAAAACCTGTGAGCCGCCCATATTGGCGGCGTGCTCTGAGACAGTCACCTCGTCGGTTAAGGAGATCTGTTTTTTTTCAATCGCGTCAAAGATCAGGCACAGCGTCATAACTTTTGTAACGCTGGCAGGCGGGCGCGCTGTGTGCTCGTTTTTCTGATAAAGGATCGTTCCGGTTTCGGCTTCCATTAAAAGGGCGCTGGGCGCGGAAATGTCAAGGGACGGCTGCGCCGTCTTTGCCTTCTTTTTGGCGAGTACCGTGCAGGGGCAGGATGCGGCTGCAAACAGGACAAGCACCAGGACGGATGTGATAAAACGCTTCATATTGCAGTACCTGAATATGCTTTTTTATAATTTAGTCGGCGGGAACAGAAAATATGACTGGTTTGTGTTTTTTTAGAAAAAGGTTGGAAAAGGTTTGAATATGGATCTGTTAATTGGTATAATAAGCGTTATCGTAATCGTTTCCCTGTTCTGGCAGCGCCAGGAACTGAAAAAGTTCCGGGTCACGCAGTATGAGACGGCATCTTTAAAGGTCGGCAAAGAGATAAAAATCGTATTGATTTCAGACCTGCATTCTTTTACGTATGGAAAGGATAACGAGCCGCTCTTACAGGCAGTCAGGCGTGCCGCGCCGGATCTTATATTGATTCCGGGCGACTTGATTGTCACAAAGAAAACAGAAAAATACGAGACGGCGCTTCGCTTTTTAAGGGCGCTTAGCAAGCTGCAAGTCCCGGTTTTTTTCAGCAACGGCAACCATGAAAGCAAAGCGCAGCGGCAGGATGCAGACAGCTATGCGGCGTACCAGCGATACCGAAACGAAATGGAGCGCCTTGGCGTTACGGTTTTAAACAATCAAAGCCGCATCATCCAGGCAGGCGGTACGTCTGTCCGCATCAGCGGGCTGGAGCTTCCGCTTTCCTGTTATAAAAAAGGCAAAAAGCCGTATTTGAAAGAGGACGGGATCAAAAAGCTGCTTGGAAGCGCGTCAAAAGAGCATTTGCAGATTTTGCTTGCGCACCATCCGGCGTTTGCCGGACAGTATGCGGCATGGGGCGCGGACGTGACTGTCTGCGGACATAACCACGGGGGGCTGGTTTGTATTCCGGGGCTTGGAAGCGTGATTTCACCACAGTTTATCCCGTTTCCGAAATACGACGCGGGCGAATTTACGATCGGCGGCAGGAAGGTCTATATCAGCCGCGGGCTTGGCACGCATACGTTTCATATCCGGGTGTTTAACCGCGCGGAGCTGGTTGTGATTTCGATAAAGCCAGGGCAGGATGCCGGCATGGAAGTATCAAAATAAAGCATGGGGGAATGGTATGGAACTGACAGTAAAATTAGAGTCGTTTGAAGGACCGCTGGATTTGCTTTTGCATTTACTGGAGAAAAATAAAGTAAATATTTATGATATCCCGATTGTGGAGATCACAAACCAGTATATGGAATATATTCATGAGATGGAACGCCAGGATCTGGATATTATGAGCGAGTTTATGGTAATGGCGGCGACGTTAATCGATATCAAGGCAAAGATGCTGCTGCCAAAAAAAGCCGCGGAAGACGAAGAAGACGTCGACCCGCGCGCAGAGCTGGTACAGCAGCTTTTGGAGTACAAGCTGTACAAAAGCATCTCTTATGAATTAAAAGACCGCCAGCTCGATGCAGACCGCGTGATGTACAAGGAGCCGACGATTCCAAAAGAAGTATCCGCATACGTCCCGCCGCTGAATCTCGACGAGCTGTTAGACGGGCTGACGCTAAAAAAGCTGAATGCGGTTTTTGAAACGGTAATGAAGCGCCAGATCGACAAGCTCGACCCGGTGCGGTCGAAATTCGGGCGTATTGAAAAAGAAGAAGTATCCCTGGATGAAAAAATAAGCGTATTGGAACAGTACGCAGCCTTACATAAAACGTTCAGCTTCCGCGGCCTGTTAGAGCGCCAGTCCAGCCGTGTGCAGGTTATTGTAACGTTTCTTGCCATCCTGGAACTGATGAAGACCGGAAAGATCGAGATCTTCCAGGAGCAGGCGTTTGATGAGATCCATATTACATCCAGGATCGCTGCGGCTTAGGAAAAGAATAGTAAAAAAGGAATGGTGAAAATGGTGGAGCAAAACGAAGCCGGCAGTACGGCTGTATCAGACAAGGCAGCCATAGTAGAGGCAGTTTTGTTTACGATGGGAGAATCCGTACCGCTGCAAAAGCTCGCAGACGTATTAGGGCTGCATACTGAAGAAACGAAGCAGGTCATGCGCCAGATTATGTCCGAGTATGAAAACGAGCGCCGCGGCATTCAGATTATAGAATTAGACGGCGCGTACCAGATGTGTACAAAAAAGCAGATGTACGAATATCTGATCCAAATAGCCAGGCAGCCGAAAAAGCAGGTGCTTACGGATGTCCTGCTGGAAACACTGTCCATTATTGCTTACAAGCAGCCGGTCACCAAGGTAGAGATCGAAAAGATCCGCGGCGTTTCCAGCGGGCACGCAGTCAATAAGCTTGTGGAATACAACCTCGTATGCGAAATCGGGCGCCTGGATGTACCAGGCAGGCCGCTGCTGTTTGGGACGACGGAGGAATTTTTAAGAAGATTCGGCGTCAATTCCATTGAGGAGCTGCCAAAGCCGCAGCCTGAGCAGGTAGAAGAGTTCCGCCAGGAGGCGGAGGAAGAGATTCGGCTGAAGGTGTAGGAATACAACCAAAACTCCCAGCATAAAATAAAGCAAATACCGTTACGGAGCATTTCAGCAATATGAAGCGAGCACTCTGTTATCTGACTGCGATTGTTTTTACTTTTTTAAGCATCTGTCCGTATCCCCGCCCGGTGCAGGCGAAGCCGAAGAAAGCGGCAGAATTTGACGAAAGCCAGCTCTATGCCCGCGCCGCGGTCTTGATGGATGCCGATTCCGGGCGTGTGCTAGTGCAAAAAGATGCCGGGCGCCCGATGCCGATGGCAAGTACGACGAAAATTATGACCTGTATCCTGACGCTGGAACATGCGCAGACAGAAGACCTCGTTGACGTATCGGCATACGCCGCGAAAATGCCGGAGGTAAAGCTTCATATTATGGAGGGCGAGCGCTATAAGCTGATTGACCTTCTGCATTCTTTAATGTTAGAGTCCCACAACGACGCGGCGGTTGCAATCGCCGAGCATGTCGGCGGGTCTGTGGAAGGGTTTGCACAGATGATGAATGAAAAGGCAAAATCGATCGGCTGTATGGATACGTATTTTATTACGCCAAACGGGCTGGATGCATCCGAACAGGTAACAGAGCCGGATGGTACAACGGGCACAAAGGTGCATTCCACAACAGCGCGTGATCTGGCAGCGATTATGAGCTACTGCATTACGAAATCGCCCAAAAAGGACGAATTTTTAAAAATCACACGGACGCAAAGCCATACCTTCCAAAACTATGAACAGGCAAATGACGGCAGCGCTACACCAGGCGGGCGCAGCTTTACGTGCGTAAACCACAATGCGTTTTTGCATATGATGGACGGGGCGCTTTCTGGAAAGACCGGGTTTACCGGCAATGCCGGATACTGCTATGTCGGAGCGCTCAAAAGTAAGGGGCGTACATTTGTCATCGCGCTGTTAGCGTGCGGATGGCCAAACAATAAGACCTATAAATGGAAGGATGCCAGAAAGCTGTTTACGTACGGCATGGAGCATTATGAGCAAAAAGACATTACAAACTATGACTATACGCCGAATCCGGTTCCGGTTGAAAACGGGGCAGGAAAAGACCGCTTGTTAAAAACAAAAATGCAGCTTCCCCTTACCGTGGAGCAGCACGAACAAAAACTCCTTTTGTCAGAAGCCGATTCTGTACAGGTACGTGCCGAGCTGCCAAAGCTTTTGCAGGCACCAGTGAAAAAAGGAGCGAAGGTCGGCTCTTTAAACTATTACATAAACGGGGAGCTTGCCGCGCAGATGCCGGTACGGGCGGCGCGGAATATTGAAAAACGTTCGCTGCGGTGGTATTTTATGCTCGTGCTGTCCCGGTATTTTTATCCGTATTTTTAAAGAAACGCAGATCGCAGACACCCAGGCTGTGCCAAAACAGGACAGCACGGGTGTTTTTTCATCCAAAGAAAAATTTTAACAAAATTCTATTGAATATTCTTTTGAAAAGCGTTACTATTATACTGACGAAATTTTTGAAAAGTTTCAAAATAGATGGAGGGCTAAAGAATGAGTAATAGTAATGATAACTCTGCAATGCAGCGGATTGCAAAGTTAGTCGATGAAAACAGCTTTATGGAAATTGGTTCGCTTGTTACCGCAAGAAGCACTGATTTCAATCTGGCGCAGACGGATACTCCTTCCGACGGTGTCATCACCGGGCATGGTCTGATTGACGGGAATCTGGTATTTGTCTACAGCCAGGATGCGTCTGTGCTCGGCGGTACAGTCGGTGAGATGCACGCAAAAAAAATTGCTGCCACATACGATATGGCGGTAAAAATGGGTGCGCCGGTGATTGGCCTTATTGACTGTGCAGGCATTCGTTTACAGGAATCCGTGGACGCGCTGGAAGCGTTTGGCACAATTTACAGCAAACAGGCGGCGGCATCTGGCATGATCCCGCAGATCAGCGCGGTATTCGGCACCTGCGGCGGCGGGCTTGCCGTCGTTCCTGCACTCAGTGATTTTACGTTTGCGCAGGCAGACAAGGCAAAGATGTTTATCAATTCTCCAAATGCGATAGACGGCAACCGTATCGATAAGTGTGATACGTCCTCTGCGGCATTCCAAAGTGCGCAGACAGGGACCATCGACAGCGTCGGCACAGAGGATGAAGTGCTTGCAAAGATCCGCCAGCTTATCTGCATCCTGCCTTCCAATAACGCAGAAGGCGGATGTACAGACGATTGTAGCGACGACTTAAACCGTGCCTGCCAGAGCTTAGATACGATGAAGGGAGATCCAAGGTATGTGCTTAGCGAGATTTCGGACAACCATCTCTTTTTCGAGGCAAAGGAAGACTATGCAAAAGAAATGACGGTTGGATTTATCAAGTTAAACGGCATGACCGTCGGCGCAGTGGCAAACTGTACGCAGATTTATGATGCACAAGGCAAAAAGACCGAAGAGTTTGACGCTGCATTATCCGCAAGAGGGTGCAATAAGGCAGCGGAATTTATTACGTTTTGCGACGCGTTTGATATTCCTGTGATCAGCCTGACGAATGCCAAAGGATTCCGGGCAACGATGTGCTCTGAGAAAAATCTGGCAAAAGCAGTCGGGCGCCTTGTAAGCGCATTTGCAAGTGCGACGGTTCCAAAAGTTAACCTGATTATGGACATGGCATACGGAAGCGCTTATACGGTTATGAACTCCAAATCGCTTGGCGCGGACATTGTCTATGCGTGGGAAGATGCAAAGACTGGAATGATGGATGCGAAGCTGGCTGCAAAAATTATGTATGCAGGAGAGCCTGCGGCGGTAATCGACAAAAAGGCAGCAGAATATGAAGCGCTCCAGGGCAGCGTAAAGGCAGCGGCAGCCCGCGGCTATATAGACCGTATCATCGATTATCCGGGTACGAGAAAGTATCTGATCGCGGCAGTTGAGATGCTGTATACCAAACGGGTGGACCAGCCGAATAAGAAACATGGTACAAAGTAGAAAGGTGACGGATAGTATATGAAGAAAAAATTATGTCTGATCATCAGCCTGTGTATGCTTTTGCTTGGTGTGGCAGCCTGCGGGGAAGATCCAAAGAAAATGGACTATAACGGCAAGTCTTATGACGACCTTAAGTCTACGAGCGAAAACCTTGCACAGAGCCTGCCGGAATTTACAGACGAGCAGATTGACGAAGGGATTACTTACTACGAGCAGTATGGCGAAACCGTTATCGTAGGGCTGATGAAGCAGTGGAAAGAGATAAAAGCAGATGTCGGTGATTTTGTAAGCCTTGGCGAGATGTCGGTGGAAAAATCAGGCAAGACACTGACAACGTCACAGCTTATGGATTTTACCGGGCGTGACCTGACGCTGACCTGCGTATACAATTATCTGGATATGCAGATTACAAGCGTAACGCTGGACGAAAATTATTCGCTCGGCGAGAAAATGCAAAAAGCAGCGATGAATACGCTGATGGGGCTTGGAACCGTATTTATGATCCTGATCCTGATAAGCTTTGTTATTTATGGCTTTAAAGTGATTCCATATTTGCAGGAAAAGGCGAAGGCAAAAGCCCAGGTTCCAGAAGCAGTGCCAGTACCGGAAGCAGCGCCTGCACCAGTGGTGCAAGAAGAAGTGGCGCAGCAGGATGACGCAGAGCTGATCGCGGTCATTGCGGCAGCGATCGCCGCATCCGAGGGCACGCTTGCAGCGGACGGTTTTGTAGTACGGTCGATTAAGAGAAGAAAATAGAGTATATTTATTATATAACAGGAGGAAATAAAATGAAAAGCTATACAATTACCGTAAATGGAAATGTTTATGATGTAACCGTAGAGGAAACAGGTGCATCCCAGGCAGCGCCTGCAGCGGCAGCACCTGCGCCAAGAGCAGCAGCGCCTGCACCTGCCACAGCAGCTCCAAAGGCATCTGGTGCGGCAGGCAGCATTAAAATCGAAGCAGGCGCAGCAGGCAAGGTATTCAAGCTGGAATCCGCTGTCGGCAAGCAGGTGAAAAAAGGCGATCCGATCCTTGTGCTGGAGATTATGAAGATGGAGACACCTGTTGTTGCACCGCAGGACGGTACCGTAGCAAGCATAGAAGTAGCTGTCGGCGACACGGTAGAATCAGGCGCTTTACTGGCTACAATGAATTAATGGGAATTGATTAGGAGGACAAATATGCTTAGTTACGTTGGAGAGACAATGAGTAACCTCCTGCACCAGACAGCATTTTTCAACCTGACATGGGGAAACTACCTGATGATCCTGGTTGCCTGTGTATTTTTATATCTTGCGATCGCAAAAGGCTATGAGCCGCTTCTGCTTGTGCCGATTGCGTTTGGTATGCTGCTCGTCAATATTTACCCGGATATTATGGCAAGCCCGGAAGAGATGAGCAATGGTGTGGGCGGATTACTGTATTATTTTTATACGTTGGATGAATGGTCTATCCTTCCGTCCCTGATCTTTTTAGGTGTTGGGGCGATGACAGACTTTGGGCCGCTGATTGCCAACCCGATCAGCTTTTTAATGGGTGCGGCGGCGCAGTTTGGTATTTATATGGCTTACTTTATGGCAATCTTTATGGGCTTTAACGATAAAGCGGCGGCAGCGATCTCCATTATCGGCGGCGCCGACGGCCCGACGTCTATCTTCCTTGCCGGAAAGCTCGGACAGGCAGCGCTGATGGGCCCGATCGCGGTAGCGGCGTATTCTTACATGTCCCTTGTGCCTGTCATTCAGCCGCCGATTATGAAGGCGCTGACGACAAAAAAAGAACGCCAGATCAAGATGCAGAACCTTCGTCCGGTATCCAAGCTGGAGAAAATTTTATTCCCGATCGTCGTTACGATTATCGTCTGTCTGCTGCTGCCGACAACGGCGCCGTTAGTAGGTATGCTGATGCTCGGCAACCTGTTCCGTGAGTCCGGCGTTGTACGCCAGCTTACCGATACAGCGTCGAATGCGCTGATGTACATCGTCGTTATTTTGCTTGGTACCTCGGTTGGTGCTTCGACAAGCGCGGAAGCATTTTTAAATTGGAGCACCTTAAAGATCGTAGCGCTTGGGCTGATTGCGTTTGCGTTTGGTACAGCGGCCGGCGTACTGCTTGGCAAGCTGCTCTGCGTGCTTACGCATGGCAAGATCAATCCGTTAATTGGTTCTGCCGGTGTATCCGCAGTTCCTATGGCAGCGCGTGTTTCCCAGAAGGTCGGCGCTGAAGAAGACCCGACGAACTTCTTGCTGATGCACGCAATGGGGCCAAACGTTGCTGGCGTTATCGGTACTGCCGTAGCAGCCGGAACTTTTATGGCAATCTTTGGTATATAACAGGGAGGAATGAAAAAAGATGGCAGAAGTTGCAAAAAAACCGTTAAAAATTACGGAAACTGTATTACGTGACGCGCACCAGTCTCTGATTGCGACGAGAATGACAACAGAGCAGATGCTTCCGATCGTAGATAAAATGGACAAAGTAGGCTTCCATGCGGTGGAGTGCTGGGGCGGTGCCACATTTGACGCATCCCTTCGCTTCTTAAAAGAAGACCCGTGGGAGAGGCTGCGCAAATTAAAAGCAGGATTTAAAAATACAAAATTGCAGATGTTGTTCCGCGGACAGAATATTTTAGGATATCGTCCGTATGCGGATGACGTCGTGGAATATTTCGTACAAAAGTCGATTGCGAACGGCATTGATATTATCCGTATTTTCGACTGCCTGAACGACCTTCGCAATCTTCAGACAGCCGTAACCGCATGTAATAAAGAAAAAGGCCATGCACAGGTAGCGCTGTCTTATACGCTTGGTGATGCTTATACACTGGAATACTGGACGCAGATGGCGAAAAAAATCGAGGAAATGGGCGCGGATTCCATCTGTATTAAAGATATGGCAGGGCTTTTGGTGCCGCAGGAAGCAGATACGCTTGTACGTGCGTTAAAATCATCGACCAGCCTTCCGATTGAGCTGCATACGCACTATACGTCCGGCGTAGCGTCAATGACGTATATGAAGGCAGTGGAAGCAGGCTGTGATATCGTCGATACGGCGATGTCTCCATTCGCGCTTGGTACCTCGCAGCCAGCGACAGAGGTTATGGTAGAAGCATTTAAAGGCTCTGCATATGATACGGGGCTTGACCAGAACCTGCTGGCAGAAATCGCTGACTATTTCCGCCCAATGCGGGAAGAAGCACTGGAAAGCGGGCTGATGAACCCGAAGGTGCTTGGCGTAAATATTAAGACACTGCTTTACCAGGTACCTGGCGGTATGCTTTCTAACCTGATTTCCCAGTTAAAGGAGCAGGGCAAGGAAGACAAATACGAAGAGGTGCTTGCCGAAGTGCCGCGCGTGCGCAAAGACCTGGGCGAGCCGCCGCTTGTAACGCCGTCGTCACAGATCGTCGGCACACAGGCAGTATTTAACGTGCTAATGGGCGAACGCTACAAAGTCGCTACAAAAGAGACAAAAGACGTGCTGCTTGGAAAATACGGGCAGACGGTCAAGCCTTTTAACCCGGAAGTCGTAGACAAGGTGCTTGGGGAAGATAAGAAAAATGCGATTACCTGCCGCCCGGCAGATTTACTGGAGCCGGAGCTTTCAAAAATTGAAGCAGAGATGAAGCAGTGGAAGCAGCAGGACGAAGATGTCCTGTCATACGCGCTGTTTCCGCAGGTAGCGACTGAATTTTTCAAATATCGCGAAGCACAGCAAAAGAAAGTGGACGCTTCTGTGGCGGATACGAAAAACGGGGCGTATCCGGTATAAAATAGGGAACAGAAAAGGTGTTGTGAACAGCGTTTGCAGCACCTTTTATCAAACGACAGAACACGCGCGCCGCGTACGTTCTGCTGTGACGAATAAAAGTGGGAGGTATCTATGAAAAAGAAAACTCTGCTGCGCAGCATGGCAGTTGCTTTTTTCTGCTGTATGATGATTCTTTGCTTTCGTACGAATGTAAAAGCAGAGACGGGGAATTACTATATCAAGGTGAACAAGGCAACCAATGTAATTACGGTATATACGCATGACGATAAGCCCTATACGGCATTTGTGTGCTCGGCAGGATATGCGACGCCGATTGGTACCTTTTATACGATGAACAAATATACCTGGTGGATCCTTGACGGCCCAAGCTACGGGCAGTACTGTACAAGGATTACCGGCTCGATCTTGTTTCATTCGGTATGGTATTATGAGCAGAATAAGACGACCCAGTCCTATGTGCAGTACAACAAGCTTGGCTCTCTTGCCTCGCATGGCTGTGTGCGCGTGACGACCTCGGCAGCGAAGTGGATCTATGACAACTGCCCGCTTCGGACAAAGGTAATTATTTTCAACGGCACTTCCAGTGACGACCCGCTCGGCAAGCCGGCGGCAATAAAAGTTAATTCTTCTGTGCGCATGGGCTGGGATCCGACAGACCCTGACCCGAACAATACATATGCGACAAAAAACAGCCAGCCAAAAATTTCGGTAAAGACAACGAAAGCGACGGCACAGTATAACGGCAAATTTACTCCGGTAGAGATGACCGCTTACGATTCTGCCGGAAACCAGCTTAGCAGCAACTGGATTCGTTCGTCGGGCACGGTCAATACAAAAAAGATGGGGAGCTATCCGGTCACCTATTCGTTGACGGATTCTTTTGGCAGAAATGCATCGGTAACTGTTACTTATACCGTCGGCGATGCGAGCAAAGCGACGATCCAGGGCGTCCGCGAGGAGATTACAAAAGAGTATAAATCCACGGTCAACCTGCGTTCCGGCGTTACGGCAAAAAATTCTATGGGTACCGTACTGACCGATAAAATCGTAACGAAAATCCGAAAGCCAGGCGAAAAAGAGTTTAAAGGCGTAAAGGCGGAAAACTTAAAGCTGAACCACACAGGAACGTACAAGATTATGTATTACCTGAAAAATCCGACAAATAAGCTTGTAACAGAAGAATATATGCGGATTGTCGTCAAAGATACGAAAAAACCGGTGATTCAGAGCAAGGATAAATTTGCGGCGATCGAGCTTTCGGCAGGAACCAGTTCCATCAACTATAAAAAACTCATTTCCGGTGTAACGGCAAAGCTTGCTTCCGGCAAAAATATGACTTCCAAGATCAGCATCAAGGTGACAGACCCGGACGGAAAAGTAAAGACCGTTTCCCAAAACGGTTCGTATAAGCTGACTGGCGCAGGCACTTATACTGTCCGGTATTATTGTTCAAACCCGGAAAAAAGCCTGAAAACAGGCAAGTATCTTGTCGCGGAAAAGAAGCGCAAGCTGATTGTAGCAAAAAAAGAAACAAAACCGCAGGAGCCGGAAGAACCAACAGAACCAGATCCTGTTGAACCAACGAATCCGACGGAGCCAGAAAATCCAACGAATCCAACAGATCCGACGAATCCGACAGATCCGACAGATCCGGTAAATCCGACGGAACCAGTGAATCCAACAAATCCGGTAAATCCGACGGAACCAGTGAATCCAACAAATCCGGTAAATCCGACGAATCCGGTTACAACGGAGCCGACTGCGGTATCTGCGATTTATACGCTGCTTGTACCGACCGACGAGAGCAAGACAGCCGGGTCAGTCGTAGACCTTAAGCAGAACGTTGTGTTGCAAACGACAACGACGATGTCGGACGGCACCCAGCGGGTAACCACGACGACAGAAGGCATTCATTATACGGTGACTTACCAGCTCAATGCCAGTACTCTGGAAACAGACCTGATGCTGGCAGAAGGCGTGGATCTTGTGATTGCGGATTCCGGCATGTACCGGATTACGTACCGCTATACGGATGCGCAGGGAAAGACGACGGAGCAGGTGCGAACGATCACCGCGGTTCCGGCGCAGGCGGCGCCAGGGCTGTAACAGGCGGAGATGGGCAATACAAATGACCTGACAAACCGCATCAACGAGCGGTACAGCTCGATGAGCAAGGGCCAGAAGCTTCTGGCGGCTTATATTACGGACAATTATGATAAGGCGGTGTTTTTAACCGCCGCGGGGCTTGGGGAAGTGGTTGGCGTCAGTGAATCTACGGTTGTGCGCTTCGCCGCGCAGCTTGGGTATAAGGGCTATCCCCAGTTCCAAAAGGCGTTGGAAGAACTGGTGCGCTCAAAGCTGGATGCCGTGCAGCGCATTGAAGTGACTTACGGCAGGATCAGCCGTTCCAAAGTGCTGGAATCGGTCTTAAAGTCAGATATAGAACGGCTGAAAGGAACGCTTCAAAAAATTGATGAACATGTATTTGAGCTGGCGGCAGAGACGATCTTATCTGCCAGGCGGATTTATGTAATCGGAATCCGAAGCTGCGCGCCGCTTGCACAATTTTTAGCGTTTTATTTAAACTATATTTTTGATAATGTCATACTGCTGCATACGAACAGCTCCAGCGAGCTGTTCGAGCAGATGGTGCGGATTAGCCGGGAGGATGTCATTATCGGTATCAGCTTTCCCAGGTATTCCCTGCGCACGCTAAAGGCACTGGAATTTGCCAATAACCGCAGTGCAAAGGTAATTACTTTAACAGACAGCGTCCATTCGCCGATGAACCTGTATTCTTCCTGCAACCTGATCGCAGAAAGCGATATGTCGTCGATTGCGGATTCGCTTGTGGCGCCGCTTAGCGTGATTAACGCGCTGATTGTGGCGCTGTGTATGCGCAGGCAGGAGGAAGTGGCGAAGATGCTTGAAACACTTGAACAGGTTTGGGACGAATACCAGGTATATGAAAATGATGAAATAGACTATATTGATGATAAGCTGAAAATGCGTTATGCAAAAACGCCGGATCTGGAAGAAGATGGTCAGCTATAATGGAGGAGGCTTATGTCAATCGTGGTAGTGGGCGGCGGCGCGGCAGGATTAATGGCAGCCGCAGCCGCGGCACAGGCAGGTGCAAACGTCCTGCTTTTGGAACGCAATGAAAAGCTTGGAAAAAAGCTGTATATTACCGGCAAAGGACGCTGCAATGTTACAAATGCCTGTGATACGCAGGATTTGTTCGGGCAGATTTTAAGAAACGCAAAATTTATGTACAGCGCGATTTATACGTTCGACAATTTCCGTGTAATGGATTTTTTTGAGCAGAATGGAACACCGCTGAAAACAGAACGGGGCGGCCGTGTGTTTCCGGTATCCGACCATGCGTCCGACATTATCCGCGCGCTTTCAAACGCGCTCGAGCGCGGCCAGGTGGACGTGCGACTGCATACAAGGGCTGCGTCTGTGTCAAAGCAGGCGGATAGCTTTGTGGTCAAAGATACCAATGGAGCGTCGTTTGCGGCAGACAAGGTGATTTTGGCAACCGGAGGGCTGTCTTATCCTTCGACGGGCTCGACGGGAGACGGCTATGGCTTTGCACAGCATTTTGGGCATACAATCCAAACGCTAAATCCAAGCCTGACAGCGATGGTTGCAAAAGAATCTTATATCAAAGAGCTGCAAGGGCTGTCACTGAAAAATGTGCGCGCCCGGATTTTTGACGGCGCTAAGCTGGTCTATGATGATTTTGGCGAGATGCTGTTTACGCATTTTGGCGTCAGCGGCCCTTTGATGCTCAGCGCAAGCGCGGTTGTCAATGACCGCCTGTTAAGCAGGCATTTGCAGCTTTTTATAGATTTAAAGCCGGCGCTTACAATAGAGCAGCTTGACCAGCGTATTTTGCGTGATTTTGAAAAATTTAAAAACAAGCAGTTTAAAAATGCACTCGGCGCTCTGCTTCCTTTAAGGCTGATTCCGGTTGCAGTCGCCTTAAGCCAGGTTGATGCAGAACGCAAAGTGCATGAGATTACGAAAGAGGAGCGCAAAAGCCTTTTGCAGGTATTAAAAAACTTTCCGGCAACGCTCACAGGGTTTCGGGATTTTAAAGAAGCAATTATTACAAGAGGCGGGGTACACGTAAAAGAAATAGACCCTTCCACAATGGAATCAAAGCTTGTAAAAGGGCTGTATTTTGCAGGGGAAATGCTGGACGTGGATGCGCTGACCGGAGGATACAATTTACAGGCGGCATGGTCAAGCGGCTATCTTGCCGGAAGCAGTGCTGCACAGGAAAGGAAATAATTATGAGCTTTAACATTGCAATCGACGGCCCGTCAGGGGCGGGAAAAAGTACCATTGCCAAACGCCTTGCCAATGAGTTATCATTTGTTTATGTGGATACCGGCGCGATGTACCGCGCGATGGCGCTTTATTTTCTGCGCAGGCAGATTGCGCCGCAGGATGAGACAGCCATTGCAGCAGCGTGCGATCAAATAGATATTACGATTGCCTATGAGGACGGCGTACAGTGTGTGATTTTAAACGGTGAAAACGTCAATGCCTATCTGCGCGCAGAAGAAGTCGGAAATATGGCGTCCAGTACGAGTATCTATCCGTGCGTCCGCACAAAGCTTACGGCGCTACAGCAAAAGCTTGCAAAGACAAGCGACGTGATTATGGACGGCAGGGATATCGGTACCTGTGTGCTGCCAAAAGCACAGGTTAAGATTTATTTAACCGCGGATGTGGCAGCGCGTGCGAAAAGAAGGTATGACGAGCTGATAAAAAAAGGCGTAGAGGCGGATTATGCCCAGATTGAGGCGGATATCAGAAAACGCGACAACCGTGATATGCATAGGGAAATTTCACCGCTTAGGCAGGCAGAGGATGCCATCCTCGTAGACTCTTCGCATCTTTCGATCGAAGAAGTGCTTGCTGTGCTGCGGGATATTTATAAGAAAGCAGAAGGAAACAAATGAACATTACAGTAGCAAAAAGTGCAGGTTTTTGTTTTGGTGTCAAACGGGCGGTTAACAAAGTATACGAACAAGCCGATATAAAAAACGGGCCAATTTATACGTACGGGCCGATTATCCACAACGAAGAGGTTGTCAAAGACTTAGAGCAAAAGGGCGTAAAGGTGCTTTCCTGCGAAGAGGAGCTTACAGACGAACAAAAAAAGCGGGGCGGGACGGTGATTATCCGTTCCCACGGCGTATCCAAAAAGACCTATGAAAAGCTGGAGCAGGCAGGGATGGAAATTGTAGATGCGACCTGCCCGTTTGTCTTAAAGATTCACCAGATCGTCGAAGAATTTTCCAATGACGGCTATGAGATTGTGATTATCGGCAGCAGCGCGCATCCAGAAGTCGAAGGCATCTGCGGATGGTGTGATCCTGCGTATACGACCGTGATCGCCAACGAGCAGGAAGCGGAAAATTTTCAACCGAAATCCGGGAAAAAAGTGTGTATCGTAGCACAAACGACTTTTAATTACAAGAAATTTCAAGAATTAGTTGAAATTATTCAAAAAAAAGGTTATATTAGAGATATACGTGTATTGAATACAATTTGTAACGCTACAGAAGAACGGCAAAATGAAGCAGCAAGTCTGGCAGAAACTTCCGACCTTATGATTGTCATTGGAGGAAGAAGCAGTTCCAATACGCAGAAACTGTATGAGATATGCAAAGAAGAATGTGCAAATACTTACTATATACAGACTACGGCAGATTTACATCTGGCGAAGACCGGTCACATTGATAATGTAGGTATTACCGCAGGGGCTTCCACCCCAAAGAAAATTATTGAGGAGGTTCAAAAGTATGTCAGAACAAAGCTTTGAACAAATGTTGGAAGAATCTTTTAAAACAATAAGAAACGGGGAGGTTGTTGAAGGTACTGTTATCGATGTAAAACCAGACGAAATCGTGCTTAATATCGGTTACAAGTCCGATGGTATCATTACTCGCAGTGAATACACCAATGAACCAAACGTTGATCTTACTACCTTGATTGAGGTAGGCAGCACTATGGAAGCAAAAGTTTTAAAAGTAAATGACGGCGACGGGCAGGTACTGTTAACCTACAAACGCCTTGCCGCAGAAAAAGGAAGCAAGAGACTGGAAGAAGCATTTGAAAATCAGGAAGTGCTGACCGCAAAAGTAGCGCAGGTATTAAACGGCGGCTTGAGCGTGATTGTGGACGAAGCAAGAGTCTTTATCCCATCCAGCCTTGTATCCGATGTATATGAAAAAGACCTGACTAAATACGACGGACAGGACATTGACTTTATGATTACCGAGTTCAATCCGAGAAGACGCCGCATTATCGGCGACCGCAAGCAGCTCCTTGTGGCAAAGAAGGAAGAACAGCGCAAAGCGCTGTTTGAAAGAATCAATGTCGGCGATGTGATTGAAGGGACAGTGAAAAATGTCACAGATTTTGGCGCGTTTATCGACCTTGGCGGCGCAGACGGCCTGCTCCATATTTCTGAAATGTCCTGGGGACGCGTAGAAAGCCCGAAAAAAGCATTTAAAGTCGGCGATGTTGTCAAAGTATTTATTAAAGATATCAACGATACAAAGATTGCGCTCAGCATGAAATTCCCGGAAGACAATCCGTGGAACAATGCAACAGAAAAATTTGCAGTCGGTACAGTAATTACAGGCAAAGTTGCAAGAATGACTGATTTTGGCGCATTTGTAGAGCTGGCTCCGGGAATTGATGCACTGCTGCATGTATCCCAGATTTCCAAAGAGCATATTGACAAGCCGTCTGACGTATTAAAGGCAGGGCAGGTTATCGATGCGAAAATCGTTGATTTCAATGAGGCAGAACGCAAGATCAGCTTAAGCATGAAAGCATTGATGCAGGAAGAAAATGCTGTGCAGGCAGAAGATGAAGAAGAATAAAAATAAAAAATTGCAGTCTGTGCCTGGATAGTAATGATGTACAGCATATAAGCAGCGTAGTTGTTTATATGCTGTTTTTACAAGCTGTGCGAACGATGGGCAGCTTATTGGCAAATAATATTTTTAGTATGGGAGTCGGCTGTATGTTCGAAAACTATGAAAAATTTAAAAAAGATGTATTGACGTTAACGAAGATCGATTTAAACAGCTATAAGGAAAAACAGATGAAGCGGCGGATTGATACGCTCATCGGCAAGACAAAAGCAGCGTCTTATGACCAGTATGTGTCGTTGCTAAAGACAGATAAGAGCGTGCTGGAGCAGTTTGTAAACTTTCTTACGATCAACGTATCTGAATTTTACCGCAATCCTGACCAGTGGCAGATTTTAGACAGAAAGGTATTTCCAGAACTAATTAAAAAGTTCGGCAAAAACTTAAAGATCTGGAGCGCGGCATGTTCGACCGGAGACGAGCCGTATTCGCTTGTTATGGCGCTGTCTAAGCATATCCCGCTGAACCAGATACATATTATTGCGACAGATATCGATAAGCAGGTGCTCGAAAAGGCACGCGTCGGCTTATACAATGAAAAAAGCATTGCAAATGTGCCAGATGATCTAAAGAAAAAATATTTTAACAAAATCGGTGCCTCATACCAGATTTCTGAAGACATTAAAAAGCGGGTGGAATTTAAGGAGCACAACCTGCTGCGCGATCCGTATCCGTCTGGATGCGATATGATCGTATGCAGAAATGTAGTTATTTATTTTACCGACGATGCGAAACAAGAGATCTATATTAAGTTTAACCAGGCGCTGAAAAACGAAGGAATCTTATTTATCGGCAGCACGGAGCAGATTATGAATTACAAGGACTTAAATTACGAGAGGTCATCGTCCTTTTTCTTTATAAAAGGCGCTAAATAAGAAGCAGGCGCTGGCAGCTTCTTATTTTCCTGTTTTTAGTACTTGCAGGATATGCTTACAGTAATGCATAAGCGGTTCGTCGTGCGCACAGCCTTCGTTCCATTCAAAATAGGAGACAGGTGCTTGATATTCTGTATAAAATGCAGGCGTTATCACTTCTTCATACTGAGGAAGGAACATGCCTGCTTTTTTGCTGTAGCAGGTAGCAGCCTTCGCTTTTAGGCGGTGCGCGGGATCGGCATAACGGGCGACGCTTTTATGGATGGCGGTATCTTCTTCTGGAAAATAATAATAGTCTTTATAGTTCGGATAAAAATATTTTAAGGCACCGCTGTACAAAGGGATGCGAAAGTCAGCCCGGTTTTTTGCGGCGTTTACATAAAACAGGTCGTTTTTGCAGGAAAAGGCAGCCGGAAGCGGTTCTAAGATTCTGCACGAAATGCAAAGCTCGCTGCCCTGTGTGCCGTCCATTTTCCGGTAAGCGGATACGCCGGCTTGCTCTATTGTAAATCCGCCCTGTAAGAAACGTTCAAAAGCATAGAGGGATAAAAGCTGCACCATGCCGATCAGGTCGGCTTCGTTATGCAACAGTATTTGCGCAAGCAGATGTTCCTGCGGCTGTTTTTGATAGGACTCGTAGGCGGTTACGATTTCACTGCTGTCTAACAGGTCGCTCCTTTGGATGCCAAGAAACGATTCTACCGTTTTTTGCCTGTAATTGGCAAGCCCGAACAGATGCCTGTAAGAATGGGCAAGCGCATACAGGTCGATATATTGTTTTTGTCGGTTCGTCTGGCTTTGGATGCCAAGCCGTTTTCTGCACTTTTCTAAAAAAGGCAGGTCAAACCGGTTTCCGCAGTAGGTAACGATCGTTTCAAACTGCGCTGCAAGATGGTCGAACGCCGCAACCAGTGCAGCCTCTTCCTGCGGGGATTCGGCAAAAAACTGCTCCGTTACAAGGCTGCCGTTTTGCAGGCAGGCGGTACCTATCAGGCAGAGCCTGTTTCTCGCACCGGAAAATCCGGTCGTTTCGATATCTACAAATAACGGCAGGTGAAGCTGCCCGCATACAGAAGCGCAGAAAGCAGGGATATTAGGCAAAATATTGCTTTTTTTACTATTTTTCATTTTTTTTATCTCCATATTGCACAATTTTTCGGAATATATTATAATTAATAAGATTGTATGATAAATATTTCTGGCAGTCGGCTGCCACGTTTATCATAACACGGATGCGTACATTTTGAAAAGCCTGAGATTGCATGCTTTTCCTGCTATGTATTCTGAAAAATACAATTTGGTCATACATATAGTAGAAAGGGTATGTTATAATCAACAAGCGGAATCGCAGCAGATGTATGCAAGATTTCAATACTATATTAGAAAGAAGGGGACGTAAAATATGGGATTACGTACATTTAAAAATGGCGTCCATCCTTTCGAAGGAAAGGAATTGTCCAAGGAAAAGCCAGTGAAGGAGCTTCTGCCTAAGGGAGAGCTGGTATTTCCGGTATCACAGCATATTGGCGCACCTGCAAAACCGATTGTCAAGGTTGGGGATACGGTGTTAAGAGGCCAGGTAATTGCTGAGGCTGGGGGCTTTGTATCCGCTCCTATCCATTCTTCCGTATCCGGTACGGTGAAAAAGATCGAGCCGCGCCGTGTTCCGGTCGGCGACCTGGTAAACTCGATTGTGATCGAAAGTGACGGGGAGATGAAAGAGGTCGAATATAAAGAATCCCCGAATATTTCACTGCTGTCCAAGGAGGAGATTATTGAGAAGGTGAAAAGCGCAGGCGTTGTCGGCATGGGCGGCGCAGGCTTTCCGACGCATGTCAAGCTCTCTCCGAAGGAACCGGACAAAATTGAATATATTATCGCAAACTGTGCGGAGTGTGAACCGTACTTAACGTCAGACTACAGGCGCATGATGGAAAATCCAGAGCAGCTTGTAGAAGGCATGAAAATCGTTTTGCAGCTTTTCCCGCAGGCAAAAGGTATTTTCGGCGTGGAAAACAACAAAAAGGACTGTATCGAAAAGCTGGAAGAGATCGTAAAAGACGACCCTCGCTTAGAAGTAGCGGAGCTTATGACAAAGTACCCGCAAGGCGGCGAGCGCCAGTTGATCTATGCGGTTACCGGCAGGTCGATCAACTCCGCCATGCTTCCTGCTGACGCAGGCTGCATTGTGGACAATGTAGAGACGCTTGTAGCCATTTATAACGCGGTCAAGCTTGGCAAGCCGGTTATGAACCGTATTTTTACAGTGACCGGCGACGCGGTCAGCGACCCGCGCAATTTCTATGTGTGCACAGGTACAAATTACCAGGAGATTTTAGACGCGGCAGGCGGGTGCAAGCTTCCGCCGCAAAAAATGATCGCGGGCGGGCCGATGATGGGCTTCGCGCTGTTTGGGCTGGATATCCCGGCGACAAAAACAAGCTCGGCGCTGCTTTGTATGACAAAGGATGAAGTGGCGGCATGTGCGCCTACGGCATGTATTAACTGCGGCCGCTGTGTGGATGCCTGTCCAGAGCTTTTGGTCCCGTCCAGGCTTGCGAAGTTTTCTGATTTTGGAGACAAGGAAACGTTTGAAAAGTGGAACGGTATGGAATGTGTGGAATGCGGAAGCTGTAGCTTTATCTGCCCGGCGAGAAGGCAGTTGGCACAGTCCATTAAGACGATGAAGAAAAATATTCTTGCGGATCGGAGAAAAAAATAATTTGAAGAAAAGGAATACGAAGAAAGAGGTGAACTATTGTGAGTGATATGTTAAAAGTTTCATCTTCACCACATGTCCGTGCCAAGGATACTACGGACAAAATCATGCTGTATGTGATTCTGGCATTGCTGCCGACCAGCTTGTTCGGCGTTTACAATTTCGGGATGAAGGCACTGCTGTTGATTGTTATTACCATTGCAAGCTGTATGGGATCTGAATGGGTGTTTGAAAAGATTACCAAGCGTCCCAATACGCTGAACGACTACAGCGCGGTTGTAACCGGACTGCTTTTGGCTTTAAACCTCCCGGTGTCGCTTCCGTGGTGGCAGGCGGTTTTAGGCGGTGTGTTTGCGATTATCGTCGTAAAAATGCTGTTTGGCGGCTTAGGACAGAACTTTATGAACCCGGCGCTTGGCGCGCGCTGCTTCCTGCTGATTTCGTTTACCGGAAGCATGACTGCATTTACATATGACGGCGTTAGTACGGCAACGCCGCTTGCCTTGCTAAAAGGCGGGGAAGAGCTGAATGTGACCGTAATGGATATGCTGATCGGAAAGACGGCTGGTACAATCGGCGAGACTTCCGCGATTGCGATTTTAATCGGCGCGATCTTCCTTATTTTAATGGGAGTCATTGATCTTCGGATACCGGCTTCTTATATTATTACATTTACTGTTTTTATCCTGCTGTTTGGCGGGCATGGCTTTGACTGGACATATGTGACGGCACAGCTTTGCGGCGGCGGGCTGATGCTTGGTGCTTTTTTCATGGCAACGGACTATGTAACGTCCCCGATTACGCCGCTTGGACAGATTGTATTCGGTATTATTTTAGGGCTTTTAACCGGAATCTTCCGTATTTTCGGTGCCAATGCAGAAGGTGTTTCTTATGCGATTATCTTCAGCAACCTGTTAGTACCGCTGATTGAACGATTTACGGTTCCGACAGCATTTGGTAAAGGAGGTAAGCAGGCATGAAAAACAAGATTATACATGACACAATCATACTGACAGTGATTACAATAGTAGCAGGCTTTTTACTTGGCCTTGTGCATGATATTACGAAAAAGCCGATTGCGGATGCGGAGTTTAAAAAGCAGCAGGCAGCTTACCAGAAGGTATTTGCAGACGCCTCTTCTTTTGAAAAATACGAAGATTTTAACGCGGATGCGGCAACAAAGGCAGCAGCCGACGCCGGATTTGAAAATGACCTCGTTGAGGCGGCGCAGGTAGCGCTGGATGAATCCGGCAATCCGCTTGGCTATGTAATTACCGTTACTTCCACAGAAGGCAGCCAGGCAAATATTACATTGTCTATGGGCGTGACATTGGACGGTGTGTTAAACGGCTATGAGACGACAAAGATCAGCGAAACACCGGGGCTTGGCTCAAAGGTAGCGGATGATGATTTTAAAGCCCAGTTTGAAGGCAAAAATGTGGAAACTTATACAGTTACGAAAACAGGCGCAGCATCAGACAGCGAAATCGACGCGTTAAGCGGCGCTACGATTTCCACAAGAGCCGTTACAAATGCAGTGAATGCAGGTCTTGCTTATTTTAGAAGTATAGGAGGCGGAAACTAATGGGAGCAGAAAATAACGGAAATACCGGCCTGGGGCAAATCTGCGCAGAACGCTTGCAGAACGGTATTATAAAAGAAAATCCTACGTTTATCCTGATGCTCGGCATGTGTCCAACGCTTGCGGTTACGACGTCAGCGATGAACGGCGTCGGCATGGGGCTGTCTACGACGGTGGTACTTATTATGTCCAACCTGATGATCTCCCTGCTGCGTAAAATTATCCCGGACGGCGTGCGTATGCCTGCGTTTATCGTAGTCGTAGCATCTTTTGTAACGATTATCCAGTTTTTAATGCAGGGCTATTTTGATGATTTGTACGCATCGCTTGGCTTATATATTCCATTGATTGTAGTAAACTGTATTATTTTAGGGCGTGCGGAAAGCTATGCTTCCAAAAATCCGGTGATCCCGTCTATTTTTGACGGCGTCGGCATGGGCCTTGGCTTTACCTGCGGCCTGACACTGATCGGCATTTTCCGTGAGCTGTTAGGTGCCGGACAGATTTTTGGCGCACAGGTTCTGCCGCTTGCAGACGCAGCAGCCGGAAAAGCAGGCTTTACGCCGATTACGATTTTCGTGCTTGCACCTGGGGCATTTTTCGTATTATCGATGCTCGTTGCAGTTATGAACGTATTGAGAAAACGCGCGGAAGCAAAAGGAAAGCCGCTGGCACCTGCACAGGGATGTCTTGCCGGTGACTGCGGAAGCTGCGGCAACGCGCTGTGCAGCGGCCATTTGCATTCCAGTGAAAAGAAAAAAGAAGAATAGGAGGCCCGGGAGATGACAGAATTAATCTTAACCGCGATTGGGGCTGCAATCGTAAATAACGTAGTATTAAGCCAGTTCCTCGGAATCTGCCCGTTCCTTGGCGTATCCAAAAAAGTAGACACGGCAGCCGGCATGGGCGCGGCAGTTATTTTCGTAACTTCCCTTGCAGCATTTGTTACCGGTATGATTTATAAGTTTATATTAGCTCCGGCAGATGTTACATACTTGCAGACGATTGTATTTATCGTTGTTATTGCAGCGCTCGTACAGTTCGTGGAAATGTTCTTAAAGAAATTTATGCATTCCCTGTATGAATCTTTAGGCGTATACCTGCCGTTAATTACGACAAACTGTGCAGTGCTTGGTGTGGCGTTAAACAGCGTTACTTACGGCTACGGCATTTTAAAGACAGTCGTTTATGGTTTTTCCACTGCTTTCGGCTTCTTTATTGCCATTGTCATTATGGCAGGCCTGCGTGAAAAGATCGAATACAACGACGTACCGGAGACATTCAAAGGCTCTGCCATCGTACTCGTTACAGCAGGACTGATGTCTATCGCATTTTTCGGATTTTCCGGCGTAATATAGGAGGACAGTCAGATGAATATAACAGCGATTATCATAGCCGCCGCAGCGGTCGGCGGAACGGGCATCTTAGTCGGCCTGATCCTAGGCATTGCAGGAGACCGTTTAAAGGTAGAAGTGGATGAAAGAGAAGAAAAGATCATGGGCGTCCTTCCTGGCAACAACTGCGGCGGCTGCGGCTATCCAGGCTGTTCTGGGCTTGCTTCCGCCATCGTAAAGGGCGAAGCCCCAGTCGGTCAGTGTCCGGTCGGCGGCCCGTCCGTAGCGGCTGCAATCGGCGACATTATGGGCGTTGCCGCAGAAGAAGGCGGACGCAAGGTCGCATTTGTAAAATGCGGCGGCGACTGCGAAAAGGCAAAACAAGACTATGAATACAGCGGCGTAGAAGACTGCCAGGCAGTTGTCTATGTACCAAATAAAGGGCCAAAATCATGTAATTACGGCTGTATGGGCTTTGGCTCCTGCGTCAAGGCATGTCCGTTTGACGCCATTCATATCGTAGACGGCATCGCCGTCGTAGACCCAGAAGCCTGCAAAGCGTGCAGCAAATGTATCGCAGCATGTCCAAACAACCTGATCGAGCTTGTACCATACGACGCACCAGTAAAAGTATACTGCAACTCAAAAGGAAAAGGAAAAGAAGTTATGGCAGCATGTTCCGCAGGCTGTATCGGATGCCATCTGTGCGAGAAAAACTGTGAACATGACGCTATCCACGTAACCGACAACATTGCACACATCGACTATGCAAAATGTACCGGCTGTGGCGCCTGCGTAGCAAAGTGCCCGAAAAAAGTCATTCATATGGTCGAAAAATAAAACACATCTGAAAAACGCAAACAGAAAGAAGCCTTTGGAAGTAAACAGCCATAGGCTTCTTTCAATATCAAAACAAATTTCATTTTTTTACAAAAAATACTTGAAAAAATCGCAAAACATGTTACAATAAGGATGTATCGGAAAGGGGTGATAACATGCTAGACAAACAAGACATAGCAGTCTTAAAATCGATGATGGAATCTGTACTGGATGTACGCCTGGTGCAGACCGAAACGTCGATCCTGCGCCAGGTAGATGAAAAACTGGATATACGCTTGACGCAAACTGAGGAATCGATTTTGCGCCAGGTAGATGAAAAGCTGGATGTACGCTTGGTACAAACCGAGGAATCAATCCTGCGCCAGGTGGATGAAAAATTGGATGTACGCTTGGCACAAACCGAGGAATCGATCCTGCGCCAGGTGGATGAAAAATTGGATGTACGCTTGGCACAAACCGAGGAATCGATCCTGCGTCAGGTAGATGAAAAATTGGATGTACGCTTGGCACAAACCGAGGAATCGATCCTGCGTCAGGTAGATGAAAAGCTGGCACAAACCGAAACATCGATTTTACATCAGGTGGATGAAAAGCTGGATGTACGTTTGGCACAGACCGAGGAATCGATCATTCATCAAGTGGATGAAAAGCTAGACGTACGCTTAGCACAAACCGAAACATCGATTTTACATCAGGTAGACGAAAAACTGGATGAGCGTCTTGCGCAGACCGGGGAATCGATCATTCATCAAGTAGATGAAAAACTGGACGTACGCTTGACACAAACCGAAACATCGATTTTGCAACAGGTAGATGAAAAACTGGACGAGCGCCTTGCGCAGACAGAAGAGTCAATTATTCATCAGGTAGATGAAAAACTGGATGTACGTCTTGCGCAAACCGAGGAATCTATGATTCACCGGGTAGAACAAAGTATGGATCAGAGATTTGTGCAGACGGAAAATCTTATTTTGCAGGAATTAGAGCGTACGAGAACGATTCTGGAAAATAAGATTCAAAAGGTGCAGGATCATGTGAATGAACTGGAAGAATATTACCGGATTAAAAAACTGGAAGAGGATAATGCCAGATTATTTTTAAAGAAAGTAGATGAACTGGAGACGAGAGTTCAAAAATTGGAAAACGGGCAGTGCAGATTTGAGAAATACATAGGATCCGGCAGCCTTCTGGCAGCCGAAGGCTGATTTTATTTTTATTGCGATCTGAGTAAATACATGGCATCCAGCCATGTGCAGGGGAATTTTATTGGCTGGATGCGGTAGCAGGCTAAGCAAAAATACCAAGCGAAAACTACAGAGAAAAACAAATAGACAGGAGAATGCGAACTACAGAAAGGCAGGAGGTACGATGGAGGATCAGAAATTTATCGATGAACTGATTGAGGGGATGCTGAAAAATGAGAAATGGAAGCTAAAAGAAGAACATATTGTCTATTATGTGGATGGATATACAGCGCCAGAAGGGGATAAAGAGTCGCTGGCGATGATCCGTGATACCAATATACGTTACCATAAAGTAGAGTCCGATACGCTGATTGGAAATTATATTGTGATTAAAAAGAAGGAGGACGATCAGCTCCAAAACATCTGCCGTTTTGATGCCGATCAATTATATAAAGATTTTCAGCAAAAAGGCTGGGATAGCGTGTGGGAAACGATACAAGCCCACTTGAATGCGATAGATGTTTTCCGGGACTCAGATGTTTTTTCCGTCCTGGACAATTATGAAGCTATGAAAAAGCATCTGATCATCCGCCCGATTAATTTTACAGACAACCGTTTCACTTTGAAAAATCATGTATACAGGCAGGTTGGTGATATTGCCCTTGTGCTGTATATGGTCATTTGTGAAAGCAAAGAGATGGGGCTGAATACGGCAAAAGTGCCAAAACCATCTTACGATAAATGGAGCAGTTCGAGCGGCAAAATCTGGGAGGATGCGCTGATGAATACCTATGTGCTCGCTCCGCCAAGAATGTATATGAATCCGATGGATACCGTTCATCCGCCGTATACAAAAGGCGCATTTATGGCAATCGGCGGAAAGCCGGATAAGATTTACCCTTTGCAGGTGCCTACCCTTACAACGACAAAGCAGACAAACGGGGCAATCGCCATGTTTTATCCCGGCGTAATGGAAAAAATATCTGAAATGGCAGGCGGTAATTTTTACGCAGCATTTACAAGTATCCATGATGTACGCATACATTGTGAAAAATCAATTCCGCCGCGTCATATCCTGCAAAATTTAAAAAGCGTAAACGATCATTTCGATCCGGCAGAAATCCTTTCGAGAAAAGTATTTTTTTATAATGCAAAATCGAAGGAATTTTCGGTAGTGGAGTTTTAATGGAAATATTATAAAAGAGGGGTTATGTGTTAGAGGTATGTTAGAGGAAAATCTAATGTACCTTATTTTTTTGGGAGGGGAATATAGTACTATAGCGAACAAATTTGGATTGCATTGGTAAATTTTTATAGGAAGGGACGCCGGGAGAGAGGATGGATACACTCTGGCGGCGTCAGTTCCAGAATGTTAAGAATTGCTAGGTATTCTGCTGCTACGCCCTGGCTGTGTCCGGTCGCGGCACCTAGTTCGCTGCCTGCTGGCAGCTAAAGGTGCCGCTTGGCTGTGCCCCTGGTTGTTTTGCAGAATACCAAGCAATTCTAAACATTCTTCCAAAGCCGCCGCCAGAGTGTACCCATCCTCTCTCCCGGCTGTTCTTCGCAAGTGTTGCTAAAACAAGTCCGATATGGTTTGCAAAGTTCGTTGTAGTGCTCCATCTGGGCAGATATAAAATGTCAAGTGAAGTACATAACATTTTATAAGGAATTGTTATGTTAAAAAATATCGAAATATCTTTAAAAGCTGCTGCTATCAAGTGTTTTCAATTCTTCAATCATGCCAAAGGCTGTTTTGGGTTAAAATTAGTATGTAACATCGGAATTTTATTAATTTGAAAGCTAATTTTTTGTGGTAATTTACTGATTTTATGGGATCTAAATATTTAATATTTAGATGATATTACCGAAATTTCCGATTTAACTTGCAAAAATCATAAAAAGCGAATAGAATACTTACAGGCAATATTTAATATAAAAATGCACACTAATAAGCCACATTCAGCATAACAATTCCTTATAAAATGTTATGTATGAAAAATGTAGTATATGATCCTAAAACAATGCTATCACTGCTGTGATATAAAAATAAATAGCAGATTGTACTACATCCAACAAAATAAAAAATGCCACACTTATTTTCGTAACACATAGAAAAGCCAGCCGGGAGAGGGAATGGGCACGCTTTGGCGGCGGCTTTGGAAGAATGTTTAGAAACCCTTGGTATTCTGCGGGAAAACCAGGGGCGCAGCCAAGCGGCACCTTTAGCTGCCCGTAGGCAGCGAACTAGGTGCCGCGACCGGACACAGCCACAGTGTACCAGCAGAATACTTAGGGATTTCTTAACATTCTGGAATGGATGCCGCCAAAGCGTGCCCATCCCCTCTCCCAGCGTCCCTTCCTATAAAATATGGAAAAAAGCCACACCCTAATCCACCTGAACTTCCCATAAATCCGAAACAGACAGCACACATGCACACAAAAGGAGCCAGAAAGAATGCCAAAATTAGATTACACAAAAACAGGAGAAAGAGTCCGACGGTTTCGAAAAGAAAAGGGCTGGTCACAGGAAGAGCTTGCAAGGAAATGTGGTATCAGCCAGAATTTTGTCGGACAGATTGAGCGCGGTACAAGGAGCATGAGTTTGGATACGTTTGCAAGACTGTGCACGGTGCTAGAAATAGGTGCGGATTCTTTGCTGTGCGAAAACACTGAGCCTTCGTCGTATGCGATGTATGTAAAGATCATACAGTCAGCGGCTGGGCAGTGGAAGGATCTGCTGGACAGGGAGACGATACCGAAAAAGAACCGATGCGGCAGGGAAAATAATGAAAATCATTCAAGCGTTTAAAATCTATTGGCCAGACAATGGCGGTGGCATTGCCAAAGTAATGGAAAGCATTGCAGATGCGTTTGCAGACTGCCGGCAGGAAATCATTGTCTGCCAGAATGACAGGCATAAAAAGAGTGTGGACGATATGTACAAAGGCATACCCGTACATAGGTGCAGGCAGTTGTTTACATGTGTATCTACGCCGGTTTCTATAGAGTTTCTGCGCAAAATAAAACAGGATACCACAAATTCGGACCTTTTGATTTATCATTTTCCTTATCCGATGGCAGACCTTGCCGTGCTGCTTGGGATATATTCCGGCAGACTGGTTGTGTGGTGGCACTGCGGTTTTGAAAAATATAAAAAACTGGCGCCTTTTTACCGCCTGCTTGTGCGGCACACTTTAAAAAAGGCAGACCGGATACTGGTATCCTCCAAGGGAAATCTAAACCATTCTGCCCTGCTTTTAAAGTACAAAAGCAAATGCAGTGTCATCCCGTTTTGTGTCAGTGAAGAATGTAGGAAAAGAGGACTGGAGTACGCTGCAAAGCAGCACAGCAAAAAAGATAAAATTACAATTTTATTTATCGGAAGGCTTGTGTGGTACAAAGGCTGCGATGTTTTACTGCAAGCTTTCGCACAAATGCAAAAGCCTGCGCAGGCAAAAGCTTGCAGGCTGGTGCTTGTCGGAAGCGGGCCGCTGGAAAAGGAGCTGAAACGGCTGGCAGCGTCCTTGGAGCTTCAAAATGTGAGATTTGCCGGAATGGTTAGTGAAGAAGAAAAAATAAAATGGCTGGAACGGTGTGATTTTTTGGTACTGCCGTCTGTTTCAAAGGCAGAAGCATTTGCGGTCGTTCAAATCGAGGCAATGGCATTTGGAAAACCAGTCGTTAACACAAGGCTTCCAAGCGGAGTCCCGTACGTCAGCCGGGATGGAATAACCGGAAAAACAGTAAGCCCTGGAAGTATCTGCGAATTGGCGGCAGCCATGCAGGAACTTGCTGAAAACGACAGCCTTCGAAAACAGTACGGCGAAAACGCGAGAAAAATGGTGCAGAAAAAATATACGCAGCAGGTTATGGCAGAAAAGTATCAGAAACTATTTGCACAACTGCTGGCAGAAACAAAATAAAATCGAAATAGTAGAAGGAAGATAAAAGTGAAGATTGCCTTTGACGCCCAATTATTTTTAGGCGGAGATAAGACGGGGATCGCATGGAACGCCCATAACCTGTTGAAAGAACTGTTAAAATATACGGAACATGAGTATGTCTTGCAGTGTATGAAAGGCCGCCGCGCCACAGGACAGTTGCACCAGCTTTTGGAATATCAAAAAGCTGGATGTACAGTTGAATATTGCAGCAGATGCAGCTACACACTGTACAAGCTGTTATGGATACTTATTCCAGTGCCGCACCGGTTCTTTTTTCGGACAAAAGCGGATATTTCCCAATTTTTTAACTATGCGGTACCGCCGGGTGCCAGTGGAAAACGAGTGACTTTTATTTATGATATGGCATACAAGGCGTGTCCCTGGACAATGAATAAAAAAACGCGCATCTGGCTAAAGCTTTGCATGAAAAAGACATGCAGGCACGCGGAACATTTTGTGACGATTTCCAGATTCAGCAAAGACGAGATTATAAAATACCTGGGTATTAAAAAAGAGCAGATCAGCATTGTGCCGTGTGCACTTGACCATAAAGTCTATCATCCGCACTATACAAGCGCGCAGATCCAGGAGGTGCGAAACAGGTATGGAATTTCATCGGAATATTTTCTCTATGTCGGCACGATTGAGCCGCGCAAAAACTTAGAACGCCTGATTGGTGCTTACGCAAAGCTGTGCCGTATCAAAAAACAGGTGCCAAAGCTTGTCCTCGCAGGAAAAAAAGGGTGGCTTTGTGATGGCATTTATAAAAAAGCGCAAAGCCTTGGAATGCAAAGGCAGATTTTATTTATCGGATATGTACCGCAGGAAGACAGCCCTGTGCTGATGTGCGGTGCAAAAGCATTTGTATTTCCTTCTTTGTATGAAGGGTTTGGAATGCCGCCGTTAGAAGCAATGGCATGTGGAGCACCCGTCATTACGTCTAATACGACAGCCTTGCGGGAAGTGGCACAAGATGCGGCAATCACTGTAAATCCGAAAAGCGAGAAAGAGATTTGCCAGGCAATGCAGCTTATTTTAGAAGACCGCGCATATAGGAAAGAGCTTCGCAGGCGCGGACTAAAAAGAGCAGCAGGTTATACGTGGGCAAAGTCGGCGGCGATGCTGCTTGAGGTTTATCAAAAGCTGGAAAAAAATTAAAACGGAAGGAAGCAGGAAGGCAGAAATTATGCTGGAAAGACTGAAAGAAATCTATGCCTATCGTGAAATGATCGTTTCACTCGTCAAAAGAGACTTAAAAGGGAGATATAAAGGCTCTGTTCTTGGATTTTTATGGACATTTTTAAATCCACTGTTGCAGCTCGCCGTTTATACAATGGTATTTTCAACGATTATGCGCGCCGGGATTGAGGACTATTATTTGTTTTTATTTGTGGCACTGATTCCTTGGATTTTTTTCAGCACATCGCTGACCGGAGGTGCAAGCTGCATCCTGGCGCAGCAGGACATGGTCAAAAAGATCTATTTTCCACGGGAAGTGCTGCCGGTTTCCTATGTGACGAGCCAGTTTGTAAATATGCTGCTAAGCTTTGCCGTTATTTTCCTCGTACTGCTCTTCGCAGGATATCCGCTGCGCATAGAAGCCGTGCTCTGCCTGCCCTTAATTATGGTTGTGGAGTATGTGCTGGCGCTTGGCTTTACAATGATTATGAGCGCGGTAACCGTTTATATCCGGGATTTGGAGTATATACTGGGGATACTTACGATGGCATGGCAGTTTTTGACGCCGATCTTATATGCGATCGACCAGGCGCCGGAAGAAGTACGCTGGATTTTTTGGATCAATCCGATGACGTACGTGATTATAGCATACCGGGATATTTTATATTATGGAAAAATGCCAAAGCTGGAAACGCTGGCATCCGCGGCAGTCACAGGCGTAGTCATGCTGTTTGCCGGATGGTTTGCGTTTCATCGGCTGCAAAGGCGCTTTGTAGAGGAATTGTAATGGATGCCATTAAAGTAGAGAATGTAACAAAAAAGTTTAAAGTATATTTGGACAAAGGGCATACACTGAAAGAAAAAACGCTGTTTAAAAAAAGAAGGTCTTACGAAGAGCGTGTTGTGCTGGACGGGATCAGCTTTACGGTCAAAAAAGGAGAAGCCGTTGGACTGATCGGGCACAATGGATGCGGCAAAAGCACGACGTTAAAGCTTTTGACAAAAATTATGTATCCTGACAGCGGGACAATACAAATGAGCGGGCGGGTATCCAGCCTGCTGGAGCTTGGCGCGGGGTTTCACCCGGATTTAAGCGGCAGGGAGAATATCTATATTAATGCTTCGATCTTTGGGCTGACCAAAAAAGAGATTGATCTAAGGGTCGGAGAGATTATTGCGTTTTCAGAGCTGGAGGAGTTTATTGACCATCCGGTGCGGACGTATTCTTCCGGGATGTATATGAGGTTAGCCTTTGCGGTGGCGATTCATGTGGATGCGGATATTTTGCTGGTGGATGAGATTTTGGCGGTGGGAGATGCAAATTTCCAGGCAAAGTGCTTTCAAAAACTGCGTTTTCTAAAGTCAAATGGGGTTACGATCGTAATCGTCTCTCACGCCCTGTCCCAGATTGAGCAGATCTGCGAGCGAAGCATCTGGATTGACAAAGGAAAGATCCAGGCAGAAGGAAAACCAAGAGAGGTACATCCGGTTTATCTGGATTATATGGGCAAGCAGCGCAAGACAAGGGCAGAAAAGGATCTCCAAAAATCCGTGGAAACTGCCGCAGATGTTTCAGATGAGACAGAAAAAAATGCAGGTGAGCAAAAATCATTTGGAAACTTAGATGTTGTAATTGTAAAAAGTGAACTATTGGATAAAAACGGAAACCACGCAAGTATTTTTGATGTCGGAGATAAAATTACCTTAAAAGTAACATATGAACGCAGAAATGAAAAACTGACAGAAAGCGCATTTGGATTTCATATTTTCAGAAGTGACAATACAGACTGCTACGGGACAAATACAATTCTGGATAAGGTAGAGAATATCAAATTAAAGAAGCACGGAACGGTCATGGTTACATTTGACGACCTGCTTTTATTGCAGGGAACTTATAAAATCGATCTGGCATTTCAGGATGATACAGGGTTGACGTTTCAGTATGTGTATCAGGCAGTATCATTTGAACTTATCAGCCAATATGAAGAAGCAGGGATCGTGCGTTTGGGGCACAGGTGGATCTTTGATGGGATAGAAGCACAAAGGAGATAATATGGAACCGATAAAAAGTTTTGGAAAATTGGACTGGAGTAAGCCGCTTGATCCAGAAAAGATGCGCCTGGATCAGGCGACCGATTATCTGATTCGGGTTTTAGACATGCTGGACGAGACATATGGGCTAAAAGGAAAATGTGTGGCAGATATTGGCGGAAGCAATATTTCTCCTGAAATTGCATCTTTTTATGGGATGAAAAAGATGGTTTGCGTAGATCCGGTTACGAGATGGTATTCGGATCTTGGCTATGATATTCAAAATACACGCTATGCACAACTGGATCTTGTTACAAATGCGCATTTTCAGAATGCATGGGAAAATAAATCGTATTTTATTATGGATGAGCCTGCGGAACAGCTCACGCATGATCTTGATTGTAAATTTGACATTATAGTATCGATGTCAACATTTGAACATGTAGATTCTGTTGAAGAAACGATGAACAGCATTTATCGTATGCTGCATTCGGGGGGGGGTATTTTGTTTGCGAGCTATGAACCTTTATTTACGTGTGCAAAAGGCCACCATGTATGGGTGAATGAGGAATTATGTTTTGCGAAACTCCCAGAACTGGATTTCTTTCATTTGAAATATACTTACGAGGAAGCAAAAGCATTTTTAAAAGGATTTGAAAAATTTGATGGATTTATAGATACGATTCTGGAACAAACGTATCATTCACATGTAATTAACAGAAAAACCTTTCAGCAGCATATCGACGAGATTTCGAGAAGCCATTTTCATAATTATGTGATTGATTACTGGTATCGCGACCAGGAACCGTCACCCGAAGACCTAGCAAGAATAAAAGAACGTTTTGGTGAGCAAAGATATGACGTGAGAGGAATTGCAGTGACTGCATTTAAAGATTAATACGGCAAACATTTCATTAGATAAAGAGGGAATATGAAAATAGCAATTACAACTGTCCAGGCTCCTTTTGTCAAAGGAGGCGCGGAGCTTCTGGCTGAAAATTTAAAAAAAGCTTTATTACAGGCAAAACATGAGGCGGAAATTGTAACCATACCTTTTATGGACAGTACGCCTGAAATCATTGAAAATCATATGATTGCCGCAAGGCTGTTTGCGCTGGAGCATTCCTGGGCAGGGAAAATTGACTTAAATATTGCATTGAAATTTCCGGCTTACTATATCCCGCATCCGAATAAAGTCGTATGGGCGCTTCATCAGCACAGGGCAGCTTACGATTTGTTTGATACTGCGTATTCTAATATCAAAAACAATTCAGACGGCAACGCTATCCGCCGTATGATTAAAAATGCGGACTGCCGTTACCTGTCGGAAGCAAAGCGCGTTTATACGATTGCGGAAAACGTTACAAAGCGTATGAAAAAATATAACGGTATCCCTGCACGCACACTTTATCATCCCTGCCCGGATATGGAGCATTTTTATTGCCAGGAATCTCAAAATTATATTTTAATGCCGAGCAGGATTAATATTACGAAAAGGCAGATGCTTGCCTTAGAAGCAATGCGTTATACAAAATCTGATATACAGTTATATATTGTAGGCAAAGCAGATCATGTGCTTGAACGGACGAAAATGTTTCAATTTGTGAAAGAACACAAGCTGCAAAAGAAAGTCAAATATTTTGATTATGTTACACAGGAACAGAAATTTGAACTATATGCCAATGCAAGGGCAGTGCTGTTTATTCCCTTGGATGAAGACTATGGATATATTACGCTGGAAGCGATGGCATCTTCAAAAGCTGTGATTACCGCAAAGGACAGCGGAGGTCCCCTGGAATTTGTGATAGATGGTGAAACGGGATACGTTGTCAAATCCGATGCGCAGGCGATTGCCCAAAAGATCGATGCCTTTGCCAAATCCGATGCGCAGGCGATTGCAATGGGAAAGAACGCAAAAAAACATTTGGTGCAAATGGATATTTCATGGACAAATGTAGTGAAAGAACTATTGAAATAAGGAGTGTATCAGCCGGTGAGTGCCTCAGGTGAAAAAGTAAAGAAAATAATAAAAGAGCTTGAAACAGATTGTGAAAATAAATGGAATCAGGAAAAAACAATGGATGAGGTCTTAGATATATTTTTAAAAGATTCTGCAATTTCCAAGCCTTTGGAAGATGGCTTCCGTTCGGAACGTACAGAAACATATTTTGATATGAAAGAATTAAAGCATTGGAAAGAACAGATGAATCAGACGTATGAAATACATTACGATCGGGAAATTGTTTGTTTTCGAACATATTTCCGTGCAACCATCATTTTTGTCAAGCGGTTGATACGGAAAATCTGCCGTTCGCTGATACAGCCAATCATAGAAGAACAAAATTCTTTTAATGCCAATACAACGGCTTGCATCAATACTTTATTTAATAACGAAGTTGTAACAGAGGAATTTTTATCAGAAATAAAAAGCAAATTAGAACAATATCAGGACAGATTGTCAGAAATGGAAGATGCGTTTCGGGATAGAGAAACAAGGGATCATAAAGCAGATTTTCATGAAGAAATGGATAGTGTTTTAAAAAAATTATTGCATGAAAGTAGAGAGCTTAAACAGGATATTGTAAAAGAAATTAAAAAAGAATATACAGAATATGCACAACAGGAAATTGGAAAAATCAAAGATGAAGTATTTGGACAGATCCAAAATTATGAATCTGAATTAAAAAATAAATATGAACAGATAAAGGCAGAAAATGATTGGCGTTATACACAGGAAGAATTGAAGTTATTTCGAAATATAAGAAAAAATTCAATAAAGGCACAGAATCATCGTGAGCTGCCTGATTGTCCAAAAGAACAAATCAGCGCCTATGGTGAGATCGATTATTTTGATTTTGAGAATTATTTCAGAGGAAGCCGCCAGGATATTAAACAAAGACAATCCATCTATATTCCCTATTTTACCAATAAACATAGGGTTATAGATTTAGGATGCGGCAGGGGAGAATTTTTAGAATTATTGAAAGAAAACAATATTTCATACACGGGAGTTGACAGTTACCAGGAATTTGCTGATTATTGTGAAGCAAAAGAGTTAAATGTAATATGTGCAGATGCGGTTCAATACCTTGCATCGATAGAAAACGGAAGTTTAGGAGGAATATTTGCAGCACAGATTATTGAACATTTATCCAATGAATATTTAATTTATCTATGCCATCTTGCATATGAAAAGCTGGAAAATGGAGCTTTTCTGATTATGGAAACGCCGAATCCGATGTGTTTATCGATCTATACAAATTCCTTTTATATGGATCTGTCGCATCAAAAGCCGGTTCACCCTAAAATGATGGAATACCTGTTAAAACGGGAAGGATTTCGTAAAATAGACATTTTATATACCGAAGAAAGTAAAAGTGGATACCGACTGCCGTTGCTAAAATCTGACGGTGCACATAATATAAGCGAATTTAATAGCGGGATCAATGTGTTGTCTGATCTTTTGTTTGGAAGTGAAGATTATGCAATTATTGCACAAAAGTAATATTTTAATTTAATAAGATAATGTTTGAAAGAAGGATCAGAAAATGAAAATAGCAGTCGTAGGTCCAAGTCCAGTACCTTTTACTATTGGAGGTGCAGAAAACTTTTTATGGGGATTGTGTGAAGCAATTAATAAAGAAACGAAGCATCAGGCTGAGCTGATTAAGCTTCCGTCCAGGGAGTTAAGCTTTTGGGAGCTGATTCATACTTATTATGAATTTTATAGACTGGATTTAAGCCAGTTTGATATGGTGATTTCTTCTAAGTATCCGGCGTGGATGGTTCAGCATGAACATTGCATTTGTTATATGCTACATACTCTGCGTGGTTTATATGACACTTATTATTTGACAAAATTGCCAGAGTGTACAGATCGTAAAAATCAAAGTATTAATAAGATATTGGACTTTATGGAAAAAGATATAAAAATGGAAGAGCTGGAAATCTTTTTTCAAATGCTTTTTGATCTAAAAAAGCAAAGGGATATACCAGAAAGCTATTTTCGTTTTCCAGGTTCCTTTATCCGTTCCATTATTCATTTTCTGGATAACTGTGCATTGTCGCAAAAAGGAATGAAACATATTTATGCAATATCTGAAACTGTGAAAAACAGGATTACATATTATCCAAAAGCATCGAAAGTGAGCGTAATCTATCCACCAACAGTTTTAAAAAAGAGAGAAAGCAGAAAACAGAGCCATTTATTTGTTGCCAGCAGGTTAGATGCACCAAAAAGAATCGATCTGCTGATTCGTGCAATGAAATATGTGAAAGGTGATATTCCACTTTATATTGCAGGTAACGGCCCGCAAAAAGAAGAATGGGAAAGAATGGCTTCCAATGACCCACGGATACATTTTCTTGGATTTGTAGATGAAGAGACATTAGAGGAGCATTATGCAAACAGCTTGGTTATTCCATATTTTCCATATGATGAAGACTATGGGCTGATTACGATTGAGGCAATGCTGCATAAAAAACCAGTAATCACAACAACAGATGCCGGAGGGCCTACAGAATTCGTAATAAATGGTGAAACAGGTTTTGTAACAAAGTTTCATGAGAAAGCAGTGGCAGAAAAGATCAATTATCTGATTGAAAATCCACAGGAAGCAAAACGTATGGGGGAGAATGCCTATCACAAAGTAAAAGATATTACTTGGAAGCGTACAGTAGATAAATTGTTAAATCAGGAAAATAGTAATTATAACTGTTTAATAAAAAATACAAATAAATCAAAAATTACAGTAACATCAACATTTCCGATTTATCCGCCGCAGGGAGGTGGACAGGCAAGGATATTTCATTTATACAGAAATCTGGCAGCAGACAGGGAAGTTGATATTGTATCATTCACAAATACTGATCAGCCAAGATATGAGGGATATATTTCGGAAAATTTAAAAGAAATCCGCATTCCAAAGTCCAAAAAACATCAGGAAGCAGAGTGGGAGATGGAAAAAAAGGCGAAGATTCCTGTTAGTGATATTGGGATGATTCATTTGTTTTCACAAACGCCTGAATATGAAGAAGTGTTGCAAAAGTCTATTCAGTCGAGTTCTCTTACCGTAATCTCACATCCATATTTATATTATGCAGCAAAAAGGCATTTGAATGGAGAACCGTTTATTTATGAAGCTCATAATGTAGAATCTTTAATGAAACATCAGATGCTTCCTGACAGTAAAATAAAGAAGGAATTAGTTGCACAAGTGTTTCAGATTGAGCAGGAATGCTGTGAAAAGAGCCTTTTTATTATGACCTGTTCAAAAGATGACCAGATCTTGTTAAACCAGAAATATGGCGTTTCTATGGATAAAATGATCGAAGTGCCAAACGGAGTTGACTGTGAGGAGATTCATTTTACATCCATTTCTGAGCGAATCGAAAACAAAAAAAAGCTGGGTTTGGATCAGGAAAAACTAGGTGTTTTTATGGGGAGCTGGCATCAGCCGAATTTGGAAGCATGTGAAACCATATTTAAAATTGCGTTGGATTGCCCAGATACAAAATTTTTGCTGATGGGCAGCCAGTGTGCGTATTTTAGAAATAGAAAGCTGCCGAAAAATGTTGGACTGCTTGGGCTGGTTAGTAAAGAAGTGAAAAATAAAGTATTTGGAACAGTTGATTTTGCGCTGAATCCGATGGCTTCTGGTTCTGGGACAAATTTGAAGATGTTTGAGTATATGGCAGCAGGGATTCCTGTGATTACGACAGAGTTTGGGGCGCGTGGGATTGAAAATACAGAATCTCTTGTTGTTGCGGACAAAAAGGATATGGCAGAAACGATCAATCATTTGAGTCTGGATCATATGGAAATAAAAACTAGAAAAGGAAGGGAATACGTAGAACAGGATTATGATTGGAAGAATATCAGTATACTTATCAAAAATAAAGTGCAGGAATATGGACATTAGATGAAAAGAATAAGTTGTTCAGTGTGTTAAAAAAGTTGCTTTCTAATCACTTTCGTACCAATCAAAACAGGGAAGCATAGGAAATGCTTTCAAGACAGTAGGGATAGTTTTTATACTGCAAAAAGCTGCTAGTACACCGTATACATAATGATTCAGCGGCAATGGCAGCAATACAGGATGGCGGAAGGTTAAAAGAGGATGTCGAGATGTACAGAAAATTTTAGTGCGTGGGTAGCTGTGGTTTTAAGCAAATGATATAAAAAAGCGAAGGTTTCAATAGAATATAGCAGTTAGTGTAAAAGGATTCTATAGGGAGATGTTTCTAATGTCAGGATTTGTGAGAAAGAATAAAAATGCAGTTATTTTGGTGGTATGTATTTTATTGCATACGGTGGTTCTTTATGGGATCTGTAATTTTAGGAAAAGTATCGAAACATATGGCGACGAATTGCTGTATTACAGCATCGCACGCAGCCTGTTTTTAGGACAGGGGATTATGGTGCACGGTGTCCCGTCTCATTTTCAAAATTTGGCGTATAGTTTTTATTTGATGCCGTTTTTTTATATTTCTAATGGTATCCTGCGTATGAAAGTGATAACATTAGCAAATTCATTTTTAATTTCATTGTCAGTGATTCCGGTTTGGTTTCTTTGCAAAGAATTAAAATTAAAAGAAACGTATAAATGGTTTGTAATTATTTTGGTAATGGTCAGCCCGGATATGTTTACGGCTGGAACTTTAATGAGTGAAAACTTATATTGGGTATTATCACTTACAGCATTGTATTTTTGCGTAAAGGCAATTCTGTCCTGCAAAAAATCAGATAGCTGTATTGCTGCGGTTTGCTGCTATTTAGCATATTTTTGCAAAGAAGTAGGGATATGTATTGCTTTGGCTTATATCGGGTTTGGTATTTTAAATCCCTTGATAGACGGTCTGATAGGTTCCAATGATATAAAGAAGAATGTAGGGAGTATACTAAAGAGGATAAAATGTTCTTATCAGAAATTTTTTGAGAATAAGATATGGATGAATCTTTTTCTTTTTACTATTGTGTATGGGTTGTGTTATGTATTCTTTAAGAACGTGCTATTTAGAGAAGTAAACAGTTTTTATGAAGATGCTATGGATTTTTCATTTATGTCAGATAGGTATAGTATTTTTTATATGGTTTATGGATTTTTATATTATATTCTGGCAGCTATTTTAGCATTTATGATTTATCCAATTATTTACCCTATTGTGCATTACCGAAAAATTGGACAGGAGGTAAGAACAGCTTTTCTTTATGGATTGGTTTTATTTGTTGGAACTATTATTGTGATTATCCTTACAATTACGGTCAAGGAAGATTTGGGGAAATTTATTCCAAGGATTCATTTGCGGTATATGGCGCCAATGATTGGGTTGTTTTTACCGGTATTTTTCAAATCGTTATCTGATATAGAAGAGAACCGTGCGTATATCAGAAAAAGCAGAAAAATCATGGTTATGGTCTGCATTTGGTTTTGGGTGATGAGTACATTTATTTATAAGGGGGTATTTGGAGAATGTGTAACCGAAAATGCAAGCCTGGCTTTCTCAAATTTTTTATCAATTAATTTTGGAAATTTAGGTATCAATGAGAATCATACAGTTATTTTTTATCCAGCGGCAATCGTTACAAGTATTGGATTGGGATTTTTGCTCTTGATGTGGAATGGATTTGAACATTTTAAGAAGAAATATTTTCCTACTGTATTATTTTTGTCATGTTTGCTTCTATCAGTGACGAATTTTTTAACGAGCATAAGCAATCTATATAACGCTTATTATGTAGACAGGCAGCAGGTAAGTGAAATGGATTTGATTAATTCTTACTTTAGAAATCATGGTCTGGAAGATAAGCACGTTATGTTTGTATGCGAGTACTGGTGGATAAAAAATGCAAAGATTTATGACACTTATTTTGATAGTATTAATGCCTTTGAGATCAGTTATAAAGCCCTTATAAATACAATATATGAAAGGGCAGGAGAACGTATCCCCATATCAGATATTGATTTTCATGAAGAAGTATGGGCAACACCCTATCAGATTGATAAAATAGACTATTTCATTTCTAGCAGTGATATGCTTAGCTTAGATTCCGTTATGGATGGTTTGGAAATGGTTCCTGAGATATCAGGAGAAAATTTTGTTGTCTATAAAAATCTGGATACTTCTCAAATCTCGCTGCGTAAAGACCAATTTGTTGAAATCAATTTTGATGCAGAAAATTATAATGCGCCATTGTTTGTGCAGAGTGGGATTTCGCAGTGTGAAGGAGCTTATACATGGACAGATGGAAATAAAATGCAGGTAAGGACATTTGCAAATACAGAAAAATCCCTAAAAGTCCATTTTTATTTGACTGGGATCTTTCAGGGGCAGCAGCGCGTCATTGTGCAGCAGGGAGAGAATGTTATTTTTGAAGAAGCAATCTGTGGGGTAAATGAGTTTGAGTTTGAATTGTCCCCGATAAATAATGGGGATTGCAGCTTTCAAGTATATTTTCCAGATGCCGTTTCCCCATACGAGCTTGGCATGAGCGCGGATGAAAGAAAACTTGCAATTAGCCTGGAAAAGATTACATTTGAAAAAATCGAGTAGATAAACAATAGAAAGAAAAGAGAAAATGGGATGAAGCTTATATTGTTGTATGTTATGTTTTCAGCTTCAGGATTGCTTATGCTGAAAATAGGGACTACGCAGGGGCTGGGTTTACAGATATCCAGTGGGAAGGTCCAGCTTACGGTTCATATAGCCTTGCTAGTTGGCATGTGTTTTTATATACTGTCCTTTATCCTTTCGCTTCTTGCAATGAAAGCAATGGATTTAAGCGTGTTTTATCCGGTTTCGGCAGGATTAGGGTATGTTTTGGTATGTATATTAAGTTATGCCATATTGAAAGAAAGGATTACAGCCTATCAGCTTATCGGAATGCTGTTTATTTTGGCAGGTGTTATTTTAATGAATTTGAAAAAGTAAAATACCGAAAATGAGGATAGGAATTGTTATCAGGTATAAGGGCTAATTACAAAACGTGGGAATGATGATGAAAAATAATAGGATACTGGTTATTATCCCTGCTTATAATGAGCAGGAGAATATTTTGGATACGGTCCGGGACCTGGACCAATGCTGCTTAGAGATGGACCGTATTGTGATTAATGATGATTCGGATGACGATACAAAAAGAATTTTAAATGAATATCATATCTGCCATATAGACCTGCCGATTAACCTTGGGATTGGCGGTGGTGTACAGACGGGTTATTTATATGCGTATGAAAACGGATATGAAATAGCAGTTCAAATGGATGGCGACGGGCAGCATTGCGCGTCAGAATTAAAAAAAATAATACGCCCAATTTTAGATGGGGAAGCAGATGTTGTGATTGGATCAAGGTTTTTAAAAAAAGAAGGGTTTCAGTCTTCTTTATTGAGGAGGATGGGAATCTGGTTTTTAAGCTGGCTGGTTTTCTGCTGTACAGGAAAAAGAGTCTATGATGTGACCAGCGGCTTTCGTGCAGTGAACAGGAAATACATTGAGATTTTTTCTAAAGAGTATGCGCAGGATTATCCTGAACCAGAAGCAATCGTCGCTGTTTCTAAGCATCATGGGAGGATCAGGGAAGTTCCGGTCATTATGAAAGAGCGTAAAAATGGGGAAAGTTCTATTTCAACGGTAAAATCAGTTTATTATATGGTAAAGGTGTCGCTGGCAATTATCTTTCAGAAAATAAGCGGATAGGGGAATCACATGAGTGCATTGTTATTGCGGTTTGCTTTCTTTGTTATTTTAGCATATTTTTTGCTGATTGTGTATTTGATAAAGAAAAAGAAATTTTTATTAAGGTATGGCATTTTGTGGCTGATGAGCGGGCTGGTGATGCTTGTATTTATCTTGTTTCCAAATATACTGCATACGGTAACGGGGATATTTGGCATAGAACTTGCGTCCAATGGGATTTTTGCCATGTGTATTTTTTTAGTAATTATGATCCTTGTTTTTTTAACCGTCATTGTGACAGACTTTGCAAACCGAATTAAAAAGCTGGCGCAAAGAGCGGCTATTTTAGAAAAACGTTTGGGGGACTTGGAAGAATGGTGTTTGAAAAGGGAAAAGGAAGAGTAGGGACAAAGATACATAGAAACGAGAAGAGAGGCAGGGACAGATGAGCAGGGTTTATGGAATGGCAAGGATGGCATACCAGGCAGTGAAACCGTTTAGGGAATGGAGTGATGCGAAATCAGTATATATCTTAGGATAGGAATAATTTAGACCGTTAGGAAAGGGAAGAAGTGAATGAAATGACAAATAGAAAAAAAGATTCTATACAAATGTTATTGGCATCTTATCCGAGAAAGCATCCGGTTTTGCCAGAAAGTTATCAAAAAATTTATGAACAGCATTATAAAGAAAACAGGGATGGGGCTACAAGGGCAAGTGCATATGCAAGGAAGTTTGAAGGATGTGTCCATAAAAAAATAGCGAAAAGTGCAAGGGGGGGGGTACAAAAGACGTTGGAAATTGGTGCTGGCACATTAAATCAGCTCAATTATGAACGGACAGAAATCTATGACATTGTAGAACCGTTCCAGATGCTTTTTAAAAATTCGGCAAACCTGAAATATGTACGTAATATTTATTCCGATATCTCTGAGATCAAATATGAAAAATATGACCGGATTACTTCGATTGCTTGTTTTGAGCATGTAGAAGATTTGCCCAAGATGGTACGCTTAACTACAAGGCTGCTGAATAAAAATGGGAAATTATATATTGTGATCCCAAATGAAGGGAAGCTTTTGTGGAAGCTTGCATATATGGCAACTACAGGCAGGGAATTTGAAAAAAGGTATGGGCTGAAATATGAGACAATGATCCGGCATGAACATATCAATACAGCAGATGAAATTGAAAAGATCCTGAAACACTATTATAAAAAAGTGAAAGTTTGTTTTTTCGGTATTGGGAGAACATTCTCGATTTTTAGATATTACGAGTGTGGTTTGCCAAGAAAGAGGGAAATGAAACCAGTTAATAAGAAACAAAATTGACAGGCGCAGTGCTGACAGTATAGAAGAATCATTGTAATGAAATATGATATTTGAGAGGATGGTAAATTATGAAAACAGCATTAATCACCGGCATCACAGGACAAGACGGCTCCTACCTTGCCGAATTATTATTACAAAAAGGCTACAAAGTCTACGGCATTATGCGCCGAAAAAGCATTGTAGACTACGGCAACGTCGTACATATCAAACAAAACATTCACTTTATCTACGCAGATATGACCGACCTTGCATCTTTAATTCATGCTGTAAAAATCTCTCAGCCGGATGAGGTGTACAATCTTGCGGCA
>Ga0137308_100285_pt1 | contig 91511 bp, 81 predicted proteins | sample Inofrocosms_June_FD_97181 | JGI IMG/M metagenome (GOLD analysis project Ga0137308, IMG submission 97181) | Mouse cecal microbial communities from Vienna, Austria - N-Acetylneuraminic and N-Acetylglucosamine D2O microcosms_June | ecosystem: Host-associated > Mammals > Digestive system > Large...
GGTGGCTCAGTTGGTTAGAGCGCCGCCCTGTCACGGCGGAGGTCGTGGGTTCGAGTCCCATCCGGGTCGTTAAAGATATGATTGCGGAAGCAATAACATCTTTTATGAATATACGGGATCTTAGCTCAGCTGGGAGAGCATCTGCCTTACAAGCAGAGGGTCATAGGTTCGAGCCCTATAGGTCCCATTGTAGTCCTTGCTGGTGTGGCGGAATAGGCAGACGCAAAGGACTTAAAATCCTTCGGGAGCAATCTCGTGCCGGTTCAAGTCCGGCCACCAGCATTATTTTATTAGAGAATCCACAATTTCGGTTAGAAGCTGAGGTGGGTTCTTTTTTTTCGTCTAAAATATTTAATTGTATTGGAAGGAGAAATTTTCAAATAAAAATTGAAAATAATCAAAGGAATTTCCTGCTAAAAATAATAGAATGTAAAATAATGATAAAATTTATTGAAAAGAAGATGGGATAACGATATAATATAAAGAACGAATAATCAATGATGAATAATTAATAATGGATAATTCCTGATTATCTATATTAATTTTAAGGGCAATAGATACAATTTTTTGTGGATGAGGTAGGGAGTATGGAATACTATATGGACAAAACCAATTCTAGTTGTGATGATATATTGAATTTCAGTATACAAAAGCTTTCAGAACACGCAAAAAATAAAAACAAATTTAGAAAAGACCCAATCCTTACTTCCACGGGAGGAATTGACTCTAGCGATTATACTAATAAAAGTCTGCGGCGTTCTCAAGTCAGTCAAAAAACATTCTATAATACTAAATTTATTAACTCAACTGCAGCTGGTTCAACTTTCATGCATTGTACATTTGATAATTGTGAAATAATAAATGCAAATTTTCAAGAATGTGCATTTGGGAAAAATGAATTTAAGAATATTAATAAAGAAAATCCTATTACTCATAGCAATTTTAACAGAAGCCTTTTTTCAAATGATTTTTCTATTTCAGATGTTGACTTCCAACACTCTATATTTCGTCAAGCTGCATTTATTAATGGATCATTAAAAAATATTGTTTTTTATTCATCAACACTCGAAGATACTGTTTTTTCTAATGTTTCCATGGAAAAAGTCAGATTTAATGATTTGAATATTGATTATTCGATTTTTGATAATATAAGGGCGGATAATGTGATTTTTCCGTTTTCGCAAGTTTGTTTCACCTTTGGTTTATTGCCATACCTTATGACTACAAAAGACCACATATTTATTACATCAGCTCAGAATAGTGAAGGATTTATTAAACCAAAAGAGTTTTTATTATTACTTCCTTACTTTGAACAGTATTATATGAAAACAAATGAATTTTTTCCGCTGGCTAATATTTATCTTTCATTGGGAAAGTATGCCGAAGCTAAAACAATCATTTTGAATGGAATACTTTTGGCTACAACAATTTTTGACTTTAGGCAAATAAAGTACTTAAGCAAATTAATATATATGCACTCTATTTTTGATTTCCATCAAAGAAAAAGTATTTATGATTATATAAATTCACATATTATGTTTTGCGATATGAATCCAGGCCTGCTCTATTCGTATAGCACATATAAAAGTGAAATATCTAGTTTCTTGCTTGATAATAACCGTTCAGGAATTATAACTGCGGAAATAGATATATTAACCAATGTTTATCCAGAGGAATCTGAAAAAATAGGTGTTCTACTGTCAACACTTGAATTACTCATTGAAACAGGAAAATCTGAGAAAGGCGAACATTCTATTCTGTTCAGGCATAATTCTGCTGAAGAAGTGTTTATTGTTATACAAGATATATATCGAGCACTTCAGCTCCTTGTTCCGGCTATTTATTCTGTTTTATTAGGTGCATTTATTCTTGATGAAAAATGGAAAGCCAAAAAAAAATATAAACTGGATCAAAAGAATGCTTCTGAATTAAAAGAAATAGAGTTAGAACGGACACGTATAGAATTAGAACGGGAAAAAATTGCATTAAAAAAAGAAAAAATGGAATTCTTTCAGATGCAAACAAAAATGGAACATACAACAGAGAATTTGAGGAAGAATATCGTCAATTATAGTATAGATATTTTAGAAATTAATCATATTTCTTATGGCGATATTCCTCCCGAGGCAGACAAAAAAATAATTCAATTTTCTTCAAAAAAATAATTTAAATCGCTAACATATTATTTTTGCAGGCATTGCAAGACGGTCCTAATTGGAGGTTATGCTGTCTGCAAATTTTTTGTGCTTCGTTATAAAGTTCTAATAAATCCGTATTAGATAGCGGAACCAAAGAACTCATTTTTGTATTTGGCATTGGGCGAAAAACAGAAAGCATTGGTTGTATGCCATTTTCACATAAAATTTGTATGCCATCTAACATAGTTTGAGAATTGTCAAGTCCAACAATTAATGCAGTCCGAACGTTTCCAGTATTGCCCCATAGAAGGGTGCTTGCTTTCAATACATCTAAATAAGACTTTAAAGAAATATACCCTTTACCCGGCATAAATTTTTGTGCTAATTCCCGATTCCATATTTCAATATTAAAAGCAACTTCTGTAATTCCGACACTTTTATATTCCTCTAACACTTTCACATCCGTCGGCGGAAGGCTCATTAAATAAATAGGAATCTCTGGATTTATGCTTTGGATCAATTTTGAAATTTCCATTATTTTTTTATATTCAGTATCAATTTTTCCTGATCCACCACCAATCAAAATGTGACGAAATGTTGGATGCTTTAAAAGCTCCGTTGTTACTTCTTCAATATCATTTATGCAAAAGTATGTCGAACTTACAGGTATACTACAAAAACTGCAACCCTTGCCGACCCTTTTAAATTCACATATCGGTTCATGTTTTATACGAAGGCGGTCTGTTGAAAAATAAGCGATTTTTCCAAAAGATATGTTGTTTTTGGTTACTTTATTGTTCCAGCAAGGCTGCATTTCTATGTTTATTTCAGAAATTAATTGTTCATAATAAAATAATGCTATCTGATTTTTTGAAAGAATTTTAATGTTAAATGGCGTAAAGTCTGTAAATTTCAAATTCACAGGAGCATTTATAAATGTTCCATTTGATAACTGGAAATCAATCGAACTAAAAACTGCTGTTTTTATAATTCCTTTTGAATTCATAAAGTCAACCGCTGTCTTATCTAATTTGCAACCCTGATTTAACAATGCAATTTTCAGACCAATAGGAGAGTTTATATTTTGACTAAGATATTCTTCTTCTCCTGAAATATTTGAATATAAATTATAACTGCCATCAAAGTTTAAGGATGTAATATTTGTTGAAAAAATGAGCGAATAACAGTATGAGTCTTCCTCTACTTTCATATTGCTGTTCCATCCATCTGAACAAATATAAGAAACAAAAGGATTCTGTTTGGCCGCTTTTTCTATATAATATAAATGTCTTGCATTTTCTTTATATAAATATTTGTAAAAACTATAATCAACAGAAATATTGGAAAAATTTTGTATATCTACATGGTCAGAAGAAAAAGCCAATATATTCATCTCTGCTAAGGAAGTGCGATTTTGTTTATATAAAGTCAAGTCTATGAGAAAGCTCGAGGCTTGATAGCGAGGATTTATTTCTTGAAAATAAATTTTATCATTTTCAACAATAAAATCCAATCCAACTATACCACGATACCCCAAAAATTGTATATGCTGTAAGATTATATCTGAGTATTCCCGTAGTTTCGTTTGAATATTTTCGGATAATTTTTGGGCTGCTTTATAATCAGCACCATGATAAAGTAATCTATCTTCATTATTTTCTATAATTTGTATTGATGGTGGAAATAAAAGTATTGCTTCCCCATAGATAATTGCATTAATATTTATAGAAACACAATTCTCAATATAAGGTGATACTATAAATAACTCGTTATATGTTTTTTTTAGAAAATTAATCATATTATTTTCTTTTGACACAAAAAAGGTTCCAAAACCACCAGAACTATTATTTTTCTGCACAATATAAGTTTCTGTTTCAAGTAATTTATGGTTTAGTTCAGTAAATGATATACTTTGAGAGTCCAGCAAAATAGAAGGAATTACAGGGACATAATTCCCAAACCAATATCTTGTATATATTTTATTACTTAATAAATCTAAAATATATTTATCATTTAAACAAATAGTATGCTGACGTAAATTGTTACTTAAGGAATAAGCTATTTTAGGATTATAAAAAATAAACTGAGCATTCGGATGCGATTCGAGTACTTTTTCCATTCTTTCTTTGATAAATTCAAGAAAAGTTTTTCCATAAATATGAGCTTTTCTATATAATAAATGGTTTTTCTCTGAATAATAGCAAATAGTTTCTTTAATACATTTACTAAATTGAATATCTGAATCGCGCGGCCCTATCCAAACTAAGTATTCCATACTCCCTACCTCATCCACAAAAAATTGTATCTATTGCCCTTAAAATTAATATAGATAATCAGGAATTATCCATATTTCATATTGACAAAGCGTGACTATTAGAGTAGTATACTTATATCGCGATGACTATTGCAATAGTTAAAAATGAGGTGGCCTTATGGATATTAAATTATTTGATTCAGAATTGAAAGTGATGGAAGTGCTGTGGAAAGAAGGTGATTTGCCGGCAGGACAGATTGCAAAGATTTTGAAGGAAGAGATCGGGTGGAACAGGAATACCACCTATACGGTGATAAAGAAATGCGTGGAAAAGGGCGCGGCGAGAAGGTATGAGCCTAACTTTATGTGCGGAGCGGTGATCAGCAGGGAACAGGTACAGGAATATGAAACCGAAGAGCTGATCGGGAAAATGTTCGGAGGATCGAAGGAAAAGTTTTTTGCGGCCTTTCTCGATGAGAAGAGATTATCCGGGGAAGAGATAGAAAACCTGAAACGGATGGTTATGGAACTGGGTCAATAGACGGGGAAATTATGCACAATAAAGCCGTGCGGAAATGGAGAAAAAAATGGGATTATTGCAAAGAAGTATAACGGCGGGAATTTTAATCGCAAGCATCCTCATACTTCGGTGTTTTACCTTCCGAAAGCTTTCCAAAAGAGTGTTTGTCGTTTTGTGGAAGATGGCGATAGTGCGTTTACTCTTGCCCTTTTCCTTCCAGGTGGAGAGCGCTCTTTTCCATACTTTATCAGGAAGAAATGTCAGCCATGTCATGTTGCAGGGAAGGGGCGGAGAATTAAAAACGCCAATGGACGCAGCTAGTTTGGGAATTGGCGATTGGATAGGCTTTATTTACCCCTTGGGAGCCATTTTTCTGACATTGATTTTTGCCTTGGAATATGCCAAGGTTTGCATTTTGCTTAGAGAAGCCATTCCTGTCAGCGCCTTTACTGATATTGGCAGGAGTGTCGGAAAGTGCCGTAAGGACTTGACCAAAAGAGTCAGCATTGTTGTGACAGACCGCATTAAGACTCCGATGACTTATGGATTATTACATCCGCGGATCGTTCTGCCAAAATGGATGGACTGGAAAAATGAAGATATGCTTTCGTATGTTTTCCGGCATGAAATGATACATATTAAATGCATGGACAATTTGTGGAAACTCTTGGCACTTCTGGCATTTTGCCTTCATTGGTTCAATCCGCTGGTTCTAGTCCTGTATTTCCTCTTAAACAAAGATATGGAGATGGCTTGTGACGAATGCGTCATTTCTGCCATGGATGAAAAAGAAAGACAAAAATATGCAATGACGCTTGTGATTTTAGCAGAGAAATGCGCATTCAGCCCCAAGATTTGCAGTGGGTTTGGAAGGAGCGCGGTTTCAGAAAGGATAAAAGAAATTATGAATTATAAAAAGATGACGAAAATAGGAAGTTTCTGTGCGGCTCTGGTTTTGCTGGGAGGCACAGCAGTATTTGTGTCGGCGAAAGAAAGTACGGCAGAAGCGGTTCCTTCCGCTTCCGTGACGGTTATGGAAGAAAATCTGGGAGACTATGAGGATCAGGACTGTGTAGTCGTTTATTTTGACGTAGGAACTACGGAAGAAAGAAAAGAGGAGATTGGCAATGAATTGCTGGCAGTCGATGGGGTGACGGGGGTTGGATATACTTCGGCAGAAGCTGCCTGGGCGGTATTTGCCGAAGAGTATTTGAGCGAGGATATCGTGCTTTCCTTCAATGGAGAAAATCCGTTGAAAGATTCGGCGAATTATACCGTTTATCTTTCGGAAAGAACGGAAGAGACTATCCGTGCAATCGAGAGCATAGAAGGAGTGAGACGAGTTACCCAGAATTAAATTATATTTTATTCCATTCCCTCTTTTTCAAGAAAAAAAGAAAAAGAGGGAATCATCACGACAATCTTGGAGAAACAGCCTGTCGTGCCGCGCTCCTTTTCCCCTAGACGAATTCCTCTCTTTTCATGTATAATAACTTAGATCATTGCGGAGCCGGTAAACTTTGCCGAATGTTCCCACAGCCTAAAACTCCGCAATTATCCAATATATTTAAATAAAAAGAGGAACAACACATGTATACAGTTGTAGTAGCAGATGATGAAGAAGAACTGCGCCGGGCGATTGTGCGCCGCATTGATTGGGAAAGCGCCGGATTTCGGGTGGTAGGAGAAGCCGAGAACGGTGTGGAGGCTTTGGAACTGGTGGAAAAAATGGAGCCGGATCTTCTTTTGACGGATATAAAAATGCCGTTTATATCGGGTATTGAGTTGGCGCGGCAGGTGCGGGAGATCCGCCCCGCCACGCAGATTGCCTTTTTGAGCGGGTTTGATGAATTCAGTTATGCCCAACAGGCGATCCAATATAATATTATTAGTTATATGCTGAAACCTATTTCCGTGGCGGATCTGACCAGGGAATTGATCGTGATAAAGGGGAAAATAGACAATCTTTTTCGGGAATTCCGCGATAAGCAACAGATCCAAATGGATAAATCCGGCTTTCTGATGCCGCTTTTGATGGACGGATATCAGGCAGAGGACAGAGAAGAAGGGGAAAAATTTCTCGTCAGGGCCGCCGTCGAAAGCGGGGTGCTGAGGGATCATCATAATGATTTCCGCTATGCGGTCATGATCACGAGCATCAGGGATGGAAACGGGAAGAACCGAACGGCACAGGAACATGTCCATTCGGTGGACAGTATTTTGAAAAAGTATGTAAAACATGAAAGCTTTTACTGGAACGGAAGGGTGATTTCGCTGTTGATTGCCACACCTTCCGCATTCGATAAATATTTGCATATCCTGGTCGGAGATGTCATGCAGAGTACGGAGAGGATTATGGAACTGAATTGTTCCATCGGCGTCAGCAGGATCATGGACAGGCTTTCCGAATGCCATGACGCTTATATCGAGGCGTTAAATGCGCTTAGCTATTCCGGGCGGGCGGACAGCGGCGTCCATTATATTGCGGATGAGGAACATGTGGAAGGGATCGATGCCCAGGAGATCATGAACATTGTGACGGAAGTGGAAACCCTTGTCCGGGGCAGCCAGGCAGGAGAGCTGGAAAGGTATCTGGAAGAGCTGTTCGAGCGGATGCGCGGGATGAAAGTGTCGAGGGCAAAGGCCAATTATCTGATGGTGCAGCTGCTTGCCTCCATATGCAGAATTATATATGCGGTAGGGGACGGGGAAGAGATAGAAAGAATACAAAAGAATACGCTGCTGCAAAGTATTGTGTTCCAGGACGGCTCGTTTCGGGAGATGCAGGGCAAATTGACGGAGTTCTGCCTGAGTGCGAGGGAAATGATCGGCAGCCAGAGGAAAAAGAGCAGCAGGGTTCTTTGCGAAAAGACGCTGCAAATCATTGAAACGGAATATGGGAACGGCGATATTTCCCTCGTTTCCGTCAGCAATGAGATAGGCGTCAGCCCGAATTACCTGAGCGCTCTTATAAAGAAAGAAACGGGGAAAACCTTTATCGACCTTCTGAGCGGGAAGCGGATAGAGGCAGCAAAGGAACTGCTGATGTGTACTTCCATGAAAATAAAGGAAATTTCGGAGAAATGCGGTTACAGCGACCAGCATTATTTCAGTTATTGCTTTAAAAAGTACAGCGGCGTGTCGCCCAATGCCCTGCGGCGGCAGATGCGTGCGGAGGAGAAAGATTGAAAATGAAAAATTTTTAATCGATGCACAATAAAGCTGTGCGGAAATGGAGATAAGAATGAGAGTACGCAAGGACAAGAAAGGGATGACGATGCCGTTGGCTTCCGTGATGAATTTGTTCGTGATCGGCATGGTGCTGGCGGCGCTGGCAGGAGGGATGGTCGTTTTTGTTTCCGTGTTCCGGCGCTCCGTGGAACAGAATGCGGTGATCAGCAGCGAACAGGCAGTGGTACAGGCTTCCAATACGGTGCGCAATTATACGGCGGACATGGAAGAGATTATGGATTTGATCGAAGAGTCTTACGGGAGGGAAAAAGAAGAAAGGGACAATGCCCTGGAAACTTTGCTTCGCATAAGAAAGGATGTGATTGCCGTTACCAGTTATGACGAAGAGGGAAATATGGTGGACTGGTGGACGGGGAATTATCGTTTAAAAGGAAGGATATTAAAAAACCTTTCTTTTATACAGAGGGAAAGCGGAAGGGAAGACCGGCTGTTGATATCCGAACCTCATGCGGAGACTTTGCTCGAAAATTATTATCCCTGGGTAGTATCCATACGTAAAGATCTGGAGACGGGGGACGGGAAAAAGCATGCGGTAGTGTTGGATGTGCGTTTTTCCCAGATTGCAAATTATGTGGATGAAGTAGGCATCGGACAGCATGGCTACTGTTTTATTATGGATAAAAAAGGGAATATCGTCTATCATCCCCAGCAGCAGCTGATCTATTCCGGCCTGAAGTCGGAACAGACGGACATTCTGACAAGGGCCGGGGACGGGACTCTGGTGAAAAAAAATGTAATTTATTCGATCCGTTCCCTGGATAACTGTGACTGGAGGATCGTGGGGGTAAGTTATATCGATGAGCTTGTGACGGTTAAGGTGAGGGGGGCGATGCAGATTCTGCTGGTAATGATCGCTTTTGTACTGGTAACGGTATTTCTCAGCAGTTTTTTGCTGACGCATATGATTTCCCACCCCATCCAGAGCCTGGTGAAAGCGATGAAAGATTTTGAGGCCGATGCGGAAGAATTCAGCTATCAGCCGGTACATGGCAGCAAAGAAATGATCGCTCTGTCAGATTCCTTTGGTCATATGGTCGGCAGGATACAGGATTTGATGGAAAAGGTCAGGAGAGAGGAAATTACATTGCGTAAAACGGAGCTGAAGGCGCTCCAGGCCCAGATCAACCCGCATTTTCTTTATAATACGCTGGATGCGATCGGCTGGATGTGCGAGGAGGAGCGGAGTAAGGATGCGGTAGAAATGGTAAATGCCCTGGCAAGACTGTTCCGCATCAGTATCAGCAAGGGGCACGAACTGATTCCTATTGGGAAAGAGGTGGAGCATGCCAGAAGTTATTTGATGATACAAAATTTTCGGTATAAAAACCAGTTTACATATTCTTTTGATATAGAAGAGGAATGCCTTCCTTATCTATGCAATAAAATTACACTTCAGCCGATTATTGAAAATGCCATTTATCACGGAATCAACCGGATGGTGGATGAAGGAGAGATAAGAATTCGTATTTATGGGGAGGGGGATGATATCGTATTTTCCGTGTCCGATAACGGAGTGGGTATGAGCAAGGAGCAGTGCGGAAATATTTTAAAAAGCGAGCCGGGCGATCAGACCGGGATCGGTATTAAAAATGTGAATGACAGAATCAAGATTTATTTTGGAGAAGAATATGGAATTACGATAGAAAGCGAACCGGATGAGGGGACTTGTGTCAGCATCCGTATGCCGAAGGTGGAGGAGGGCGGATATGAGAGCAAATAAGAAAAAACAGAGCCTGGCATTTTTGGTGTCCTTACTGCTTATGGCGGCTCTGGCCTTCGGAGGATGCGGGAAAGAAAGCGCAACGGCAGGAAAGCGTTATGTGGCGCTCGTGACGAAATCCATGGATTCCGCCTTTTGGAAGTCCGTTTACGCAGGGGCGACGGCTGCAGCCACGGAATATAACCTGCAGATCAGTATGGTGGGGCCCAAAAGGGAGGAAGACTACGAAACGCAGAACCGGATGATCGAAGAGGCGGTGGAAAATGGAGCGGAAGTCATTGTTTTTTCGGCAGTGGACTATAACGCCAACAGCGAGGCGATTGATGAAGCGGCGAAAAAAGGAGTGAAAATAGTGGTGATCGACAGCGACGTCAACAGCGGACAAGTGAGCTGCCGCATCGGCACGGATAACCGGGAAGCGGGAAAAATGGCCGGGGAAGCCGCCCTGAAGGCGGAAGGCGAAGAACTGTATATAGGCATCGTAAATTATGACATCAATTCGGCTAACGGACAGCAGAGGGAAGAGGGATTCCGGGAAATCGCCGGAGCGGACAGCAGAGTGAAGAGCATGCATACGATTAATGTGGTATCGACGACGGAGGACGCCAGGGAAGGAACCATACGGATGCTAAAGGAATATCCGGAGATTAATGTGATCGTCACCTTTAACGAATGGACCAGCCTGGGCGTTGGCTGGGCGATCCGGGATTTGGATCTGGCGGAAGAGACTCAAGTGGTGGCTTTTGACAGCAATGTAGTGTCGGTGGGGATGCTGGAAACCGGAGAGGTGGATGCCCTGATCGTGCAAAACCCCTATGCGATGGGTTATCTCGGCGTGGAAGAGGCCTACCATCTGCTGAACGGAGGCAATGCCAGCGGGGCGGTGGTCGATACGGCGACCACTTGCGTGACGAGGGAAAATATGTTTGAACCGGAGTGCCAGAGGATGCTTTTTTCTTTTGACTGATAAAAATTTGAATAAATTGTGAACAAAAAATGTACAAAACAATAATTTTTTATACCAAGAGAGTAAAATATTGCATATCTTTTTGGAATAGTTGTTTGTTATAATGGCAACATGGCGTAGTAAAAACGTCAGAGAATAATATTTAAATAGGAGGACAAACAAAATGAAAAAGTTATTCGCATTGCTTTTGACAGGCGCGATGGTATTCAGCCTTGCAGCATGTGGAAAGCAGGAAGCTCCGGCAGCAGCAGAACCCGCTGCAGAAGAAGCAGCTCCGGCAGCAGAAGAAGCAGCTCCGGCTGAAGAAGAGGCAGCTCCTGCAGAGGAAGCAGCTCCGGCTGAAGCGGCAGCGGTTGACCTGAATGTAGGCGTATTCTACTATACATATAGTGATACCTACATTTCCAGCGTTCGTACAGCGCTTGATGCAGCTCTGACAGAGGCAGGCATCACATTCCAGAATTATGATGGAAACAGCAACCAGACAACACAGAATGAGCAGATCGATACAGCTATCAGCCAGGGTGCAAACCTTCTGATCGTTAATATCGTTACATCCGGTTCCGTAGATGCTTCCCAGCAGATCGTTGACAAAGCGAGCGCAGCAGGCATCCCGGTTATCTTCTTCAACCGTGCGGTAGAACCCGATGAAGAAGAAGGTAAAGTACTTGGCGCTTATGACAAATGTGCTTTCGTAGGAACAGATGCACCGGAAGCAGGTCATATGCAGGGTAAGATGATCGGCGATTTCCTTATGGCAAATTATGATGCAGTTGACCTGAACGGCGACGGCGAAATCAGCTACGCTATGTTCATGGGCCAGCTTGGTAATGCAGAAGCTATCGCTCGTACACAGTTTGGTGTGGAAGACGCTAATGCAGTTCTGACAGCAGGTGGAAAACCGGAATTGGTTTACTTCGATTCTTCCAATGCTGACTGCTACCAGGTAGACCAGGATGGTAACTGGAGTGCAAAGGCAGCAAATGAGTACATGGTAACAAACCTTTCCCAGTACAGCGAAGCTACAGGTAACATGATCGAACTCGTTATCTGCAACAACGATGGTATGGCAGAAGGTGCTATCTCCGCTCTGAACGCTCAGGGTTATAACCTTGGAGGAGACAGCGTAACGATTCCTGTATTTGGCGTAGATGCAACAGATGCTGCTAAACAGCTGATCGCAGACGGCAAAATGACGGGTACGATTAAGCAGGATGCAGAAGGTATGGCAAATGGTATTGCATATCTTGCAAAGAACGTACAGGCAGGTAAGGAATTAATGGCAGATACGGATTCCTTCAATATTTCTGCAAATGTAAGCAACAAGATCTTTATCCCTTATGCTCCTTACACAGGTGAATAAATAAAAGGGATAGGATACTGCGTAAAGCAGGAAGATCCTTATGTTTATAAGAGCGGCTGCCGCCTTAGGCGGTTGGCCGCTTTTTTTAAGGCACAGACCCATATAGAGAAAATATACCGTTAAGGCGGCGCATGGGTGTGCGAAAAAAAGAGACAGGTAAGCTTATGGAAAAAGGGAGGGTAAAGCATGGGACAGGATGTTCTGCTGCAAATGACAGATATATGCAAAGAATTTCCCGGTGTAAAGGCGCTTGATAACGTTTCCCTGACGGTGAAAAAGGGAACGGTTCACGCGTTGATGGGAGAAAACGGCGCAGGAAAGTCCACATTGATGAAATGCCTGTTCGGAATGTACAGCATGGACAGCGGAAAGATTCTTCTGGACGGAAAAGAAGTCAGCTTTAAAAATTCTAAGGAAGCGCTGGAAAACGGCGTTGCCATGGTACACCAGGAATTGAATCAGGCGTTGAAAAGAAATGTCATGGATAATATATGGTTGGGGCGCTATCCGAAAGTGGGCGGCCTGATGGTAAACGAGAAAAAAATGTATGATGATACCGTAGCGGTATTCAAAGAATTAGAGATAGAAATAGATCCGAGAAGAGTAATGAGTACGATGCCTGTTTCACAAAGGCAGATGGTGGAGATCGCCAAAGCAGTTTCTTATAATTCTAAGGTAATCGTGTTCGATGAACCTACTTCTTCGCTGACGGAGCAGGAAGTGGAACATTTATTCAAGATCATAAATATGTTGCGTGACAGAGGATGCGGCATAATTTACATATCACATAAAATGGCAGAGATCCTCCGCATTTCCGACGAAGTTACCGTTATGCGCGATGGCACATGGGTGGCGACAGAGCGGGCGAGCGATCTGACGACGGAGAAAATTATTAAGTTGATGGTAGGGCGCGAATTGACCAATCAGTTCCCGCCGAAGACAAATAAGCCGGGCGAAGTGGCTCTGGAAGTGGAGCATCTGACGGCGCAGTATTCCCTCTTAAAAGATGTTTCCTTTAAGGTAAGAAAAGGGGAAGTGGTAGGTCTGGCAGGGCTGGATGGCAGCGGACGTACGGAAACGCTGGAGAATATTTTCGGTGTGGCTACGAGAAAAGGCGGAACGATAAAACTGGACGGCAAAGTAGTGAGAAACCGTAATGCCAGGGAATCGATCAAAAATGGTTTCGCGCTGTTGACGGAAGAACGCCGCGCAACCGGTATTTTCGGAATTTTGAGCATCAGGGAAAATACGGTAATTTCCAGCCTGAAAAAGCACTTGAAATTAAAATTCATTCTGAACGATAAATCGATGAGAGAAGATACCCAGTGGTCCATCGATGCGATGCGCACGAAGACGCCGACACAGGAGACGAAGATTCGTTCTCTTTCCGGCGGTAATCAGCAGAAGGTTATTCTGGGCAGATGGCTTTTGACCGAACCGGAAGTACTTCTTCTGGATGAACCCACAAGAGGTATTGACGTAGGAGCAAAATATGAGATATACCAGCTTATTCTGGATCTGGCCAACAGAGGAAAAGTGGTAATGGTAGTTTCGTCCGAAATGCCTGAGCTGCTCGGAATATGCGACAGGATACTCGTTATGTCAGGCGGGCGTCTGGCGGGAGAAGTGGACGCAAGCGAAACTACGCAGGAAGCGATTATGACTCTTGCGGCTAAATATGTGTAAGGAGGCAATTTCTTATGAGAGCGATTACGAATATAAAGCAGTCCTACAGCCGTTACCAGGCAATGGACAGTAAAGATAAGAAAACGTTTTGGAAGGAAGGGATGATCAACAACGCAATTTATTTCCTTCTTTTGATAGTGGTTATTTATACGACGGTACAGAATCCGAATTTTATTAAGGCACCTTCTATCGTTAATATTATCAGCCTTTCGGCTGCAAACCTGCCGATTGCCTGTGGTATTGCAGGATGTATCGTATTAACGGGTACTGACCTTTCCGCAGGGCGCGTGGTTGGTCTGACGGCTTGTATTTCCGCATCCTTGCTGCAATCTCTGAGTTATGCTTCAAGGATGTTCCCGGATCTTCCGGTACTTCCGATCCCGGTAGTTATCCTTGCAGTTATCATTGTAGGCGGTATCGTAGGTCTGGTAAACGGTTTCTTCGTAGCAAAATTCCAGCTTCACCCGTTTATTGTTACTTTGGCAACCCAGTTGATCGTATATGGTATCCTGCTTATGTACATCATGATCAACGGCAATAACGGCCAGCCCTTATCCGGTCTGGATGATTCCTTTAAGTCCTTCGTAACCGGAAGCTTTATCGGTTTGGGAGGCGTTGCTATTCCTAACTTTGTATGGTATGCATGCATTATTGTAGTAATTATGTGGTTTATCTGGAATAAAACGACTTTCGGCAAAAATATGTTTGCAGTAGGCTCCAACCCGGAAGCTGCCAATGTATCCGGCGTTAATGTTATGAAGACAACGATCATGGTACATACTCTTGCAGGTATGATGTACGGTATTACCGGTTTCATCGAAGCGGCAAGAACCGCTTCCAACTCGGCGGCTACCGGACTTAACTACGAATGTGATGCGATCGCAGCCTGCGTTATCGGCGGCGTATCCTTTGTCGGTGGTACCGGTAAGATCAGCGGTATTGTAATGGGCGTTTTCCTGCTGCGTATTATCTTCGTAGCGTTGAACTTCCTCTCCATCAATGCGGCGATGCAGTATGTAATCAAAGGTTTGATTATTCTGGTCGTATGTGCGATCGATATGAGAAAGTATTTGGTTCGTAAGTAGTGTGGAAAGAAGTTCGAATTGCTTTAGCAATTTAAGCTCACGCCAGAGGGCGTTTCGCTAAGAACTGCTAGGGTTCGCGGTACGAACCACTTTTCACACCGAAGAATGCCCGCTTTGCGGGCATTCTTCCTGTGGATATAGAGTGAATTTTGGATAGGGAAAGGCGGCAGAGATGGAAAATCGGCAGCAGATAGATGAAATAAACGAAAGTACCCAGGGGGCGGAAAGCGTAAGCGGACGCCCCCGCCGTTTTGGGAGGGGGATCTATGATAAAACGGATACTCCGATCCGCCTTTTGGACGGCTTTATTGCTGGTATCATTGTCATTATAGTAATTATGGTAGCGGTATTCGCTGTATTCGGCGGGTTTACGGTATCTTTTAATACTTCCGGGGGAACGGAGATCGCATCCCAGAAGCTTCGCTATGGTAACTATGTGAAAGAACCGGAAGAGCCGGTGCGTCAGGGATATACGTTTGCCGGCTGGTATTATGAGGGCCATGAAAATGAAACATGGGATTTTTCCGTTGGCACGGTAGGCGGGGATCTGGAGCTGATCGCAAGATGGGAACCGGCGAAAGTGACTGTCAAATTCGACGCGGATGGGGGGCGTATGCCGGATGGAATGGAATCCATACAGGTTACTTATCAGGAAGCTTATGGAGAATTGCCCGTTCCCCAAAAAGAAGGCTGTCAGTTTGCGGGCTGGATGTACAGCGGCGGAGAAATCACGTCCGCAAGCATTGTAATGATGCCCGGAGAACATGTACTCACGGCTTTGTGGGAGTAAGGAATTAGAAACAATGCTAAAGAATATTTAGCTAGTAAAAAAGTCCTATTGAAAAATATCCCTGTGGTGATATAATAACAGTTGCTTAATAGAATAAATTATTAGGGAGGACAATGATTATGAGAAACAAATTGGTGAGGCGTATTGCTCTGCTTTTGTCGGTAGCAGTAATGAGCGTATCCGTAGTTGCCTGTGGCGGCGGAAAAGGTGATGCAGCGCAGGGAGAAGAGACAACCCTGACGGAAGAAGAATACGAAGCGAAGGCAGAGGAACTTGGCGAGAAGCTTAACAGCGCTATGACAGATGCATCTTCTATCGATCCTAACGATGTAGAAGCAGCAAAAGAATTTATTTCAGGTTTGAAGGATCCGTTTGTTGAGTTCGGTTCTTTGAAAGCTCCGGAAAAATATGCGGCAGCTCACGAGAAATTTAAATCCGGCTGCGATGCGATGGTGGAATACCTCGACATGATGGTAACGGCAATGGATAGCGGCGATATCGATATGGAGAAAATGACTTCTCTCATTACAACGATCCAGAATGACTTCACAGAAGGAGCTTCCATGCTGGAATAAACATCCAAAGCGAAGTACATAAAATGTAGAATCGAAAACCGATACGAAGAAAAAATTTCTTCGTATCGGTTTTTCATGCGCAGAGGTGCGTAAAGCATGACAGCATTTGCTTCGCATTCCAGTGAAAAAACTAATCCAGCCAGGAAACCATTTTGCCATCCAGTTTTTGTACACGGCAGCAATGGAGCGGAAGGCTGCCGCTGACGTGCCGGCCTTCCGCTCCATCACCACCGCCTACAACAAAACCTCTTAATCAAAACAGATTCTTTCGCCAAATTGTTTTCTTCATTGAAACAGACACTCCATTGTCTTAGAATTTTGTATATAGTATAATATTGGCAGAAAATTACGGTTCGACAATAGGTGAGGGTTTCTAAATGGATAAAGTGAATAAGATTGATTTGAAAGAAGAGGCTGTGCATGGGACGGTAAAATTTCCTCTGGCAGTATATCGTTACGCGGGGGAAGGAGATTTTACGGTCAAGCTTCACTGGCATGAGGAAACGGAGATCATATATTTGAAAAAGGGGAGATTTTGCATTGATATTAATATGCAGAAATACAGAATCAACAGTCCGGCGCTTTTTTTTGTAAGTTCCGGGGATATCCATGGTCTTTATGGAGAGAAAGGATGTGAAGAAAGCGCGGTCGTGTTTGATATGAAAATGCTTAGCTTTGAGCATTACGACAGCGTCCAGCATCAGATGGTGAGTCCTTTGCTGAAACGAAGCGTTCAGTTTCCCGGGGCAGTGACGGAAAAAGACGATATGTGGGAGGAACTTGCGGGGCTGTATGGGAAGATATTGGCGGAAGCGGAGCGGGAGGCTCCTGAGGCGCGCATGAGGGTAAAGGCATATTTGCTGCAAATCTTGGCTTGCTTGTATGGGCATGGGAAGTTTGTTCATATGGACAGCAATATGGATTATGATGGGAAAAAAATTGAAAATATAAAGAAGGTGCTTGGTTGGATCCAGGAAAATTACGGGCGAAGGATCACGAATCAGGATATGGCGGCCGTATTGCAGATGAATCCTCAATATTTTTGCCGGTATTTTAAACGTGCCATGGGAAAAACGCCTACGGAATATATTAATGAAGTGCGTGTGGAAAAAGCGGCCGAGTATCTTTATCGAACTGACAGAAAGATTATCGACATCGCTTTGGAGTGCGGCTATGACAATATCGGTTATTTTATTAAGCGATTCAAAGAAGAAAAGGGAATGCTGCCTTCTGAATACAGGAGAAGTCAAAATAGTATAATAAATGGTCAGAATGGATAAAGAAACCATACAAACAGGTTTATATAATGTAATCAACAAGTATAGAGGCCGTAAAACGCATAAGGATGCATGTGCATGAAAAAGATACGGAAAGGGTATGGTGGATGATATGAAAAAACAATGGTGGCATGGAAAAGTCGCGTATCAAATTTATCCGAAGAGTTTTTGCGATAGCAATGGGGACGGAATTGGGGATATCAAAGGAATTATCGGGAAATTAGATTATTTGAAGGGATTGGGAATCGATATCATATGGATCTCTCCGATTTATCAATCACCTTTTGTAGACCAGGGATATGATATTTCGGATTATTATAAAATAGATCCCGCTTTCGGCACCATGGAAGATTTCGACCGGCTATTGGAAGAAGCGAAGAAAAGGGATATGTATATTTTGATGGATCTGGTGATCAATCATTGTTCGGATCGGCATGAGTGGTTTCAAAAGGCGCTGGAAGATCCCAAAGGGGAATATGGCAAATATTTTTACTTTGAGAAGGGAAAAGACGGAAAAGCACCCAGCAATTACCGTTCCTATTTCGGCGGCAGCGTATGGGAGCCGGTTCCGGGAACGGACTTATATTATCTTCACTTGTTTGCCAAAGAACAGCCCGATCTGAATTGGGAAAACGTGAAAGTAAGGGAAGAATTGTTCCGAATGGTGAACTGGTGGCTGGATAAAGGGCTGGCCGGATTCCGCATCGATGCGATCATGAACATTAAAAAGACAGACGGCTTTCCCGATTACGAACCGGATGGGGAAGACGGCCTAGTAAGGTGTACGAGAATGATAGAGGAGGCGGAAGGGATCGGAGAGTTTTTCCGGGAACTGAAACAGGAGACTTTTGCAAAGCATGATGCTTTTACCGTAGCCGAGGTTTTTAATATGAAGGAGGGGGAACTGGAAAAATTTGTGGGGGAGGAAGGATATTTTTCCACGATGTTTGATTTCGCGCCTTTATGCACGACGCTGGGGGAGAACGGGTGGTACGATGCGCCGGGATATGAGTTTTTCCGCTGGCGCAAGGCCTTAATGGAGTCACAGAAGGAATGCCGGAAGACGGGATTCTTTGCCAATATCATTGAAAATCATGACGAGCCGAGGGGGGCGAGTACTTATCTTCCCGACTATGCACAGAACGATGATGGCACAAAAATGCTGGCGACTACGAGCGTTTTATTGCGCGGCCTCCCCTTTTTGTATCAGGGGCAGGAGATCGGGATGAAAAACTGCAAAATGGAAAGCATTGATGAATATAACGATATCGATACAAAAAACCAATATAAGATAGCTCTGGAGGCAGGGCTGGATGAAGAGGCGGCGATGAACGTCTGCCTGAAGCACAGCAGGGATAACGCCAGGACGCCCATGCAATGGAGTGCAGGGGAAAATGCAGGATTTACAACGGGCAAACCCTGGCTAAAGGTAAATCCCGATTACAAAGAAAGGAATGTGGAAGCGGAAGAAAAGGATCAGTCCTCCGTGCTGTCTTATTATAAAGAGCTGCTGGCCTTGCGGAAATCGGAAGATTACAGAGAAGTATTTACTTATGGGGATTTCGTGCCGGCTTATGAAGGCGAAGAAATGCTGCTGGCTTATTACAGGCAGGATGAAAAGAAGAAGATCTTGGTTGCGGCTAATTTTGGGAAAGGAGAAACTTCATTTCTTCTTGAAAAAGAAGGAAAGGAGATCCTCAAAAACCGAAAGGATGTACTGTTGAGGGAAAAAGAGCTGGTTTTGCCGGGCTGTGGCGTCGCGGTAGTGGAATTATAAGAAGGCGGAATGCAATAAGGAAATTTGGAAAAATGGAAAATTATCTGAAAAAGGTGTTGACTTTTCTGAAAATATTGCATAGAATTTAATAAATCGTTGATAAAGCGTGAGTACATACGGAGGAGATGTTACAGAGAGCTGCGGATGGTGGAAACGCGGTACGGATTACCGTATGGAATGGGCTTTGGAGAGCAAACCGAAACAAAAAAACGGCAGGCCTGGTTTTTTTGAAGTAAGTGCGCCGGAGGGAAGGCTCCGTTAAGAAGCAGATATGTGTTAGCATGTCGTGAGAGGATGCAGTGATGCATCAAGCAGGGTGGCACCGCAGGAATGAATGAATGTCCTGTCCCAGCAAAAGAGCTGGGATAGGATTTTTTTATGCACATGGGTATCCAAAGGAGAAGGGTTGGCGAAGCTGACGGGAAGGAACCTTTCCTGCTCGATAGCGCAGGGGCGTGCAGAGGAATCAAAGAAAGGAGAAAGAAAATGTCAGAGAAAAAAATACCTTATAAGATCTATTTGGAAGAAAGCGAGATGCCGAGACAATGGTATAATGTAAGGGCGGATATGAAAAATAAGCCCGCGCCGCTGTTGAATCCGGGAACGTTAAAACCCATGACTTTTGAAGAATTGCAGGGAGTATTCTGTGACGAGCTGGTAGGGCAGGAATTAAACGATACGGATGCCTATATCGACATCCCGCAGGAAATCAGGGATTTTTACAAGATGTACCGTCCTGCCCCGCTGGTGCGCGCTTATTGCCTGGAAAAGAAGCTGGGTACGCCGGCAAAAATATATTATAAATTTGAAGGAAATAATACGAGCGGAAGCCATAAGCTGAATTCGGCCATTGCACAGGCTTATTATGCAAAAAAGCAGGGCTTGAAGGGCGTAACGACGGAAACGGGAGCAGGGCAGTGGGGAACCGCTTTATCTATGGCATGCGCGTATTTTGACCTGGACTGCAAAGTATATATGGTGAAGGTTTCTTATGAGCAGAAGCCGTTCCGAAGAGAAGTGATGCGCACATACGGGGCGGAGGTAACGCCTTCTCCGTCGGACACAACGAATGTGGGAAGAAAGATCCTTGCCGAATTCCCGGGAACGGGAGGAAGCCTTGGCTGTGCGATTTCGGAAGCTGTAGAAGCGGCTGCCAGCAGGGAGGGTTACCGTTATGTGCTGGGAAGCGTGTTATCCCAGGTGCTTCTGCATCAGTCCATTATCGGGGAGGAAACGAAGGCTGCGTTAAAGAAGTATGATATCCACCCGGATATTATTATCGGATGCGCAGGAGGCGGTTCCAACCTTGGAGGCTTGATTTCTCCCTTTGTGGGTGAAAAAATAAGAGGCGAGGCGGATTATAGAATTATAGCGGTAGAACCAGCCTCCTGCCCGAGCCTGACAAGAGGAAAATATGTTTACGATTTCTGCGACACGGGCAAGGTATGTCCGCTGGCGAAAATGTATACTTTGGGAAGCGGATTTATGCCGGCACCCAATCATGCGGGCGGTCTGCGCTATCACGGAATGAGTTCGGTCGTTTCCCAGCTTTACCATGACGGACTGCTGGATGCCGTCAGCGTAGAACAGACGGAGGTATTTAAAGCGGCGGAACAATTTGCAAGAGTGGAAGGAATCCTTCCTGCACCGGAAAGTTCCCATGCAATAAAGGTTGCAATCGACGAAGCATTGAAGTGCAAGGAAACAGGAGAAGAGAAGACTATTGTCTTCGGCCTTACGGGTACAGGATATTTTGATATGGTGGCTTACGGCAAGTTCCATGACGGGGCAATGGTGGATTATGTTCCGACGGATGAAGAGCTACAAAAAGGATTTGCAGGAATTCCTTCATTTCCGGGAAACGAATAAGATCAGTCAGGCAGCCGCTTTGCCGTTTTTCGGGCAAAGCGGCTGCCATATTTTGTGGTTTTCATGAGCGGTACGGCAGACAAACAGAAAAATTTATTTTATAGCTTGACAATCCGTAAATAAGCATGTAAAATAAAACCGTTGCGGGTGATATTTATAAAATAAATCCTGATAACAAATGTGCGCTTAGCTCAGCTGGATAGAGCGTTTGGCTACGGACCAAAAGGTCGGGGGTTCGAATCCTCTAGCGCACGTTTTTTATGCGTTGCGTACGTTTTTTTGCGTTATGTGCATGTTTTTTGGTAGGCGGAAATGCTGATAAAATGAGCATTTCCGCCTTTTTCTTTTGATTTTTCGGGAACGAGGATTTGATGGAGCGCAAAGTTATCCATTCCCCGGGAGTTGCGCCTATATTTTAAAAGAAAAGCTTTGGAGGTATGAGTCATAGCAGTAAGGGATAGGAAAAACAGCGGCAGCCATAACGTCAGCCGGAAATATGGCATGATCTGCCGGCAGGGGGCAGGACATTTGATGCTTGTAAAGAATAAGCGTGTATGCTAAAATGTGAGTTGAGAAATTCAAGGACGGTATGGTGTACCACCCCGGAGAGCGGCAACTCTCCGGGGCAAGGTGTAGTGGTCAATGACCTGGGTAACGGAGTAATGTGGCATAATAATGTGTTTGACAGGTATACGGGCAACTATTTTAGGGGCGGCAGTAAAACCAAAGAGGCAATCAAGATGGGGGACGTGTATTATGATGTGCGGACAGCGGGTGATTCTGTGAATGAGTATCCCATTTTCTATATAACGCGCACCTTAATCTGTCCGGTTGACTATGATGGCGCAGTGTTCAAGTTTGGTTATACTTCGCCGGAACTAAGTGAGCAGTCTGGGAAAATTGACTTTGAAGCCAGAGTGTATAAGGTTGATGAATTACCATATAATGGAGATGACTATCTGTACTTTACCTTGACAGATGATTAGAACGATTTGTATTCAATGATGCTGCGGTAAATAGCCTGTAAAAGAGCGTGTCGCAAAATCATCAAATCGGATGATTTTGCGACATTTTCATGTATTGCGTTCGTATCCTTTTATGTATTTTTAAAAATCTACTTCCGTGCCATAATAAATGCAGGTGAATAATTTTTCCATGGCAGCCGGGTCGATCGTTCTCGGATTGGATCCGGTGCATGCATCGCCTACGGCAAGTTCGGAAATCTTTGCGATTTTTTCTTTGAATTCATCTTCCTTAATGCCAAAATCTTTTAATGTTTTCGGAATATTCAGCTTTACGTTGAATTCATCTATTTTTTCGCACAGGCTGTTGATCAGTGCTTGCTCGGAAGCGCCTGCCAAACCCATTCTGCGGGCGATTTCCGCATAGCGGGATGCTGCCGTTGCTTCTTTTGCATTGTACTTGATAACGAAAGGAAGGTACATAGCGTTGGCACATCCGTGGGTAATATGGCCGGTGGAGAATGCAGCGCCTGTTTTATGAGCCATGGAGTGTACGATGCCGAGCAGTGCATTGGAGAATGCCATTCCAGCCAGACATTGTGCATAGTGCATTTCTTCCCTTGCGGTCATATTGCCATTGTAGGAAGCCGGGAGGTAGTCGAATACCATTTCGATTGCCTGAAGAGCCAGTGGATCGGTGAAAGCGCAATGCAATGTGGACACATAGGCTTCAATAGCATGGGTAAGGGCGTCCATTCCCGTATAAGCTACCTGCTTGGGCGGGAGCGCTTCCACGAGATCGGGGTCAACGATAGCCACATCGGGCGTAATGTTGAAATCAGCCAGAGGATATTTGATCCCGGCAGCGTAATCGGTAATAACGGAAAATGCGGTTACTTCGGTAGCCGTTCCGGAGGTTGAGGGGATAGCGGCGAATTTTGCTTTCTGCCTCAGTTCCGGGAAGTTGAAGGGAACGCATAAGTCTTCGAAAGTAGTTTCAGGATATTCGTAGAATGCCCACATCGCTTTTGCCGCATCGATAGGGGAACCTCCGCCCATGGCAACGATCCAGTCAGGCTCGAAATCGCGCATCGCCTGAGCGCCTTTCATAACGGTCTCTACGGACGGGTCAGGCTCGACTCCTTCGAACAGGCTGACTTCCATGCCGCCTTCTTTCAGGTATTCCACCGCTTTATCGAGGAAGCCCTGACGTTTCATGGAACCGCCGCCTACTACGAGAATTGCTTTTTTGCCTTTCAGGTTTTTCAATTCGGCAAGGCAGCCCTTGCCATGATAAATGTCTCTTGGTAATGTAAATCTGCTCATTTTCTACCTCCATTCATTATAGTTTACAGATAAGATATAAGTCTATTATAGACTAGAAGGCAGAATAAGGCAATGCAAGTCTTGACACAAATATTTTCCGGGACTTCAAGATGACATATATGTCATTAAATAATTGAGAAGATGAGTCAAAAATCAATACCATGTTCGTATTGACCAGATGGGTATCAACAGAAGAAAGCATGTAGGAAAATCACTCTCCATTGACAATACTGGAAGGAAAACATATAATTGCATTTATTATAAAAGGAGAAAAAAATCAATGTCGCATAATCACCAGAAAAAAATAGCGGTTATCAATGATATGTCCGGTTTTGGGAGATGTTCGCTGACGGTGTCCCTCCCCATTATTTCTTATTTGGGCATCCAGTGCTGTCCCTTGCCCACGTCCATTCTTTCGAACCATATGGGCTATGGGGAGTACTTTTTCGACGACTATACGGATAGGATGGAAGAATATATTTCGAAATGGAGGAGGCTTGGGCTGAAATTTGAGGGGATTACGTCCGGCTTTCTCGGCTCCGTAGCCCAGATAGAAATGGTAATCCGTTTTATTGAAGAATTTCGAAGCGGGAGAACCCAGGTGATCATTGATCCGGTTATGGGCGATAACGGCAGGATATATGCGACCTATACCGAAGAAATGTGCAATGAAATGAAAAAATTAATAGAGTATGCGGACATTATCACTCCTAATGTGACCGAATGCTGCCGGCTGACGGATACGGCTTATAAGGACAGCGGGTGGAAAGAAGGGGAGCTTTATGACATGGCCCGGAAATTGATGGAACGGGGGCCGGGAAAAGTGGTGGTGACAGGAATTTTGCAGGGGGAATTTATAGCAAGCTATGTAGCGGAAAGGGGAAAACCGCCGAAAATGATACAGGTTCATAAGGCGGGAGCGGAACGTTCCGGTACGGGGGATGTATTTGCCTCTATTATAGCGGCTGACGCGGTAAACGGCGTGGATTTTGAAGAATCCGTGAAAAAAGCGTCGGATTTTGTAAGAAGGGGAATTTTGAAATCGGTGGAGATGGATGTTCCGGCTGCCGATGGCGTGTGTTTTGAGGAGATCCTATATACATTGAAAAGGGATTAAAAATATAAAAACTTTATATTTATTTTATTTCATATTAGATAGTTATGTGATAAACTTTCTATAATTAAAATTTAGGTTTGGGAAATGCAAAGGAGAAAAATATGTCAAAGTTAAAAGGAACCAAAACAGAAGCGAATTTACAGGCGGCATTTGCAGGGGAATCACAGGCAAGAAATAAGTATACGTATTATGCATCTAAGGCAAAGAAAGACGGCTATGTGCAGATTGCGGCTATCTTTGAAGAAACGGCAAATAATGAGAAAGAGCATGCTAAGATGTGGTACAAGCTTTTGAACGACGGTATCGGCAGTACCGAGGAAAATCTCAAAGATGCTGCGGAAGGTGAAAATTACGAATGGACGGATATGTATGCCGGGTTTGCAAAGGAAGCGAGGGAAGAAGGGTTTGAGGAGATCGCCGCTTTATTTGAAGGCGTTGCCGCTATAGAGAAAGAACATGAGGAAAGATACCGCAAACTGCTGGCCAATATCGAAGGCAGACTGGTATTTTCCAAAGATGGGGATACTATTTGGCAGTGTGCGAACTGCGGACATATCTGCGTAGGAAAAGAAGCGCCGGAAGTTTGCCCCGTATGTGCGCATCCTCAGGCATATTTTCAGGTAAAGGCGGAGAATTATTAAAAGAGAAACGATTCACCTGTTAAAAAGAAAGCTGGCATTGAATTGAGAAAATATTGGAGCGTACTCTTTAAAATAGTATTCAGCCGTACCATGATCACGTTTGCACTTCTTCTGGTACAGATATTCTGGCTGTTTGCCGGTTTTAAATGGCTGGGAGAATATTCGGAAATCTCGCTGCTGCTGATGCTGGCACTTAGCGCGGTGGTGCTGGTTTATATTATTAACAAAGATGAAACGCCGGAATTTAAACTTACATGGGTAATACCTATTTGTACGGCGCCGGTATTCGGCGTGCTGCTTTATCTGTTTGTAGTCGGAAACTGGGGCAACATAGGGATGAAAAAGGGACTGGACAGAAGGCTGAAAGAGACAGAAGCCTTCATGCATACGGATGAAGAGACAAAAAGGGAAATCGAAAAAACAGACCTCCATATGGCGGGATTAAGCCGCTATACGGAGGAGATCGGAGGCTTCCCTTCTTATAAAAACAGTTCCGTTGTTTATTTTCCTTCCGGTGAGGCAAAATATGAGGATATGCTGAAAGAACTGGAAAAGGCGGAAGAGTTTATTTTTCTGGAATATTTTATTGTAGAACGGGGGAAAATGTGGAACAGTATTCTTGAAATACTGGAGCGGAAGGCCAGGGAAGGCGTAGAAGTCCGCTTTATGTATGACGGGATGTGTTCCATTCTCCTCCTTCCTTATTCATATCCGAAAAAACTGAGGGCGCTTGGAATCCAGGCGAAGATGTTTGCCCCCATAAGGCCCCTGATGTCCACTTCCCAGAATAACCGGGATCATAGGAAAATCCTTGTTATAGACGGGAAAGCGGCTTATACGGGAGGCGTTAATCTGGCGGATGAATATATAAATGCAAAGGCGAAATACGGGCATTGGAAGGATACCGCCATCAAGATAGAAGGAGAGGCTGTAAAAAGCTTTACGCTCATGTTTCTCCAGATGTGGAATGGTTCCGAGCGGGGGACGGAGGATTATGCCAGATATATCAGATCCGGATTTTGGACCAAGCAGAGAGGCTCCGGTTTTGTAATGCCTTATGGCGACGGGCCGACGATGCCTGAAAATGTGGCAGAGACAATTTATCTGGATATCATTCATCAGGCGGTCAGATATATACATATTATGACGCCCTATTTTATTGTGGATAATGCGATGCTGGATGCGATCCAGTATGCGGCCCGGCGCGGGGTGGATGTGAGGATCATTATTCCGCATATACCGGATAAAAGGACGATCTTTGCAATGTCCAGGACATATTATCCCGACCTGCTGGCGGCGGGAGTTAAAGTATATGAATATAAGCCGGGTTTTATCCATGCAAAGGTATTTACGTCGGATGATGAAAAAGCAGTAGTAGGAACCGTCAATATGGATTATCGGAGCCTGTACCATCATTTTGAATGCGCCGTTTATCTGTTCAGAAATGAGGCTGTTTTTGATGTGGAGAAGGATTTTCAGGAAACATTGGGCCGGTGCATAGAAGTAGATATGAAATATTATAAAAATATATCTATATTCAATCGAATGATGGGCCGCATATTGAGGCTGATAGGCCCATTGACGTGATTTTGTATTTTAAAATACGTTTTAAATGAGAAGGTGAGGAATTATGACTAGAAGCGAATTTATGGACAGTCTGCACAGGGCGCTGGCGGGGAATCTGACGAGCAGTACGGTGAATGAAAATATGCGTTACTATGAAGAATATTTTGATACGCAGCTCCGGTCAGGGCGAAGCGAAGAAGAAATCATCGCTGCGCTGGGAGATCCAAGACTGCTGGCCAAGACGATTCTTCAGGCGTCCAGATCCCAGACGCGCAGTTACAGCGGCCAGGAATATGATGAAGTGTATGAAGATGGTTCACAGGGAAATGGGTGGAATGGCGAAAGGGACAGCAATGCGCCCCGTGTATACCGTATGCCTGGGTGGTTGATGTTTGTTCTGGTTATCTTGCTGGTACTTGCGGTGGTCAGCATTATAGGTTCGGTAGTGTCCATGTTTCTTCCTATTATTATACCATTTATCTGCGTGGTGCTTATTGTGCGGATGCTCAGAAGAAGAAGTTAGAGAGTGGAGGCTGACGGCTCAGTGGGGCGTGAGCTTCTTTTCATATCATAATCAGTGAAAATGAATAGAGCGCCAGAAAGGGTCTGACGCTCTAATGAGGGGAGTATAAATAATTAATATAAGGGTCTATAAATAGAAACGATGAAGGGTTATTTCTATTTATGTTTTAATTATAACAGGGTTTTTTTGAATTGCAATACGTAAATAGTACTAAAGTCCTAATGGAAAAACTGTGCAAAATGAATAAAAAAGCAGTACTAAAGTCCTATAAAGGAAAATGAATACTTTATATCTGTACAAGACATACTATTCCTGTAACAAAAATTAATCAGGAGGAATGCAAAATGTCTAAAAACGATTATAACCAGAATGAAAAACAGAATCAGGAAAACAAGTACAATAACAGCAATAACGAAAAACAGAACCAGAAGAATTGCAGCAACAGCAATTCTTCCAACAACAGCCAGAAAAACAATAACAACAATTTCTAAGCAGAAGCCTGGCGGGCTGCGCATCGGATCAAGATGCGCAGCTTTTTTTATGCACCGGGGTGCGATGCGCAGGGAAGATGAATCTTCTCTACTCGATGAGGACAAAGGTGTTAAAAATCAGCTAAAGAGATCGAAATGATAGTGGAAAATTAAGAGGATATTGTATATAATAGCTATAATGATAAATCATAGAAGGAGGATTGTGATGAAGTATAAAGTTCTGGTAACAGGGAATAATGCTTCCGTAATTGACAGTTTCTTTCATCAGATGGAAAACAATTTTGAAGCTCTGACTACCTCAATCCGCTATGCTGATATCATCAGGCATATGAATTGTTATGAGCCGGACGCTTTTGTATATTGTCTTCACAATGAGCCGAGAGACCATATTATGCAGATGGCGAGTGTTAAATATAAATTGGCCCAGGAGGATATTCCATTTATTTTGCTCGGTTCCAAAGAGGAATGCGATGAATTTGAAAAGATGGCGGTGAATGTTGCAGACCTTATTCTGTACAGACCGTTGTCTGCGGAAGCTATCCAGGAAAGAATACTGAAGTTTTTCAAGGGGAAAAAGCCGAGAAAGGAGAGCGGGGCGCAAAACGACGCCGCGAAAGAAAATACGGGTTTAGGAGGGGGGACGTCTGCGACAGGAAATGCATCCGAAACAGGGAATGCGCCCGCAGGGCAGCCAGGAATGCCCCCTATGGCCGGAGGGCCTTCCTTTGGGCAAAATGCCGTGCGGGAATCATCGGATTCGCAGCGGAAACATATTCTTGTAGTAGATGATAATTCCATGATGCTAAGGCTCGTGAAGGAGCATTTGCATGAAAAATATGATGTGGCGACGGCTCTCAGCGGCAAGGTTGCTTTAAAATTTTTGCAAAAAAAGAAAACGGATCTGATCCTGCTGGACTACGAAATGCCGGATGAGAACGGCATTGTCGTTTTGGAAAAACTGCGGGCTTCCAGCGCCACCAGAGACATACCGGTAGTTTTTCTGACCGGAGTGACGGAAAGCAAGAAAATCCGGGAAGCGCTTGTTATGAAACCGCAGAGTTACCTGCTCAAACCTATCAATCGTGACCGGCTGCTGGATACGATCCAAAAGCTGATCGGCTAAAGTGACATAAACCTATGGAAAAGAGGATGAACCTATGGACATGGATTATGAACTGCAACTGACAGATTTGATTGATAAAGAAACTTTGCAGAAAATACAGGATGGTTTTTCCAATATGACAGGCATCGCGGCGCTTACAACGGACGCGGACGGTATTCCGGTAACGGAAGGCTCTAATTTTTCGGAATTTTGCATGAAATATACGCGAAGCACGGAAAAGGGCTGTAAGAGCTGCATAGAATGCGATAAATGGGGAGCGGAACTGGCGATGAAGAAGGGCAAGGCAGCTGTCTATTTCTGCCATGCGGATCTTGTGGAGTTCTCTGCTCCCATCGTGGCGGATGGCAGACTTATGGGATGCTTTCTTGGCGGACAGGTTTTGACGAAGGAGGCCGACCCGGAAAAAATAAGGAAAGTTGCGGCCAGGATCGGCGTAGACCCGGAAGAGTATGTGGAGGCTTCTAAAAAAATAAGGATCATCGACAGGGAAACGGTAGACAATGCGGCAAAGTTTCTCCATATGATTGCCAGCGTTTTATCCGATATGGCATATAATAAATATCTTGTTTACCGGGCGAATAAGGAACTGGAAAAATCGGGAAATATGAAGTCGGATTTTCTGGCTAATATGAGCCATGAAATCAGAACGCCCATGAATGCGGTAATCGGTATGGCGGAAATGGCCCTCAGGGAAGAACTGCCTCCTGTTGCGAGGGAATATATCAACCAGATCAAGGAAGCGGGAAGATCGCTGCTGACGATTATCAATGATATTCTCGATTTTACAAAGATAGAATCCGGAAGAATGGACGTTAATGAGGTAAAATACGAGCCTATGTCCATCGTATACGATGTGGCGAATATCGTCATGACAAGATTAAAAGAAAAGGATGTGGAGCTGATTCTTGATGTCTCGCCGGATCTGCCGAGCGAGCTGTATGGAGACAGCATCCGCATTAAACAGGTCTTGCTGAACCTTCTCAATAATGCGGCAAAGTTTACCGCGCGGGGAAGGATCACCATGAAAATGAATTATGTTGAGACGGCCCCCGATGAAATCGAAATGCGTATATCCGTAGAGGATACCGGAATCGGAATTAAGAAGGAAGATATTAGCAAGCTGTTTCAATCTTTTCAACAGGTGGACAGTAAGAGAAACCGGAATATTGAGGGGACGGGACTCGGGCTTGCGATCTCAAAAAGGCTTTTGTCTTTGATGAACGGGGATATCTGGGTGGAAAGCGAGTATGAGAAAGGAAGCAAATTTTCCTGCGCGCTGCCCCAGAAGGTCATAAATAAGGCTCCGAGCATTACTATTCAGGATGCAGATTCCCTTTTGGCAGGAGTTCTTGTTTCTAATCCTTATATAAGAGAGAGTTTGTGTTCTGATGTGGCGGATCTGGGCGTGGATTATATATTGAAGGATTCCAAAGACTTTCATACGTTCCCGGAAGGAAAAAAAATTTTTCTTTTTATAGAATATTCACTGTTTTCCGGTAAGGTGGAAGCATTTGTCCGGCAAAATCCGCAGATTACGGCCGTGCTTCTTATCGAATTTTATGACAGCGTCGATTATAACATCCCTAATCTGCTCGTGGTGCGAAAACCCTTATTTGCATTGACGATTGCCATGATATTGAACGGGGAGGAACTCCATTTTGACGACGATACGGATAAAAAGGAATTTGATTTTATAGCTCCCGATGCCAATGTTCTGATCGTGGATGATAACGCGGTGAATCTGACTGTGGCGGAAGGCATTATGGAGCCGCTGAAGATGAAAATTGATACGGTAACGAGCGGAAAAGCGGCTGTGGATAAAATATCCAGATTTCATTACGACATTGTTTTTATGGATCATATGATGCCGGAACTGGACGGAGTGGAGACCACGCATATTATCCGGCGTTTTCATCCCGAATATGATGATGTGCCGATCATAGCCCTTACTGCAAATGCAGTGGAAGGAACGAAAGAGATGTTTTGCCGGGAGGGGATGAACGATTTTATCCCTAAGCCCATCGAACTTCGCCTGCTGGCTTCTAAAGTGAAACAATGGATTCCGATCGAAAAGGTTCAGAAGATCCATCATACGAGAAACATTGATAAGGGAGAGAAAAAGTCGGATCATATCGTAGTCGGGGATCTGGATATCAAATATGCCATGGAATTTTTGGTCAGCGAGGAATTGTTCTGGAAAGTTTTAAAGGTGTATTACCATAGCATTGATAAAAAAGCAAAACTGATCAAGGAACTGGAAGAGGCAGAAAATTGGACGGAATATACCATAGAAGTCCATGCGCTGAAAAACTCTTCGAAACAGATCGGCGCCATGGTGCTTTCCGAAAGAGCGGCTGCGATGGAAAAAGCGGGGAATGCCAGGGATGCCCTTTCGATACATAGGCATACGGATAAAATGCTGGAGCAATATATGGGTTACCGCTCTATATTGGAACCCTTTTGCGCTGACAGTGCGAAGGGAGACGCCGGAAAAGAAAAGGTTCCTGCGGAGGCGGTTCAAAATTGTTTTGGCAGGATGCGGGGGGCAGTAGACGATCTGGACATGGATGGAATGGAGGAAGTTATTCAGGAAATGGATCAATATCGTTATGAGGGCTGGCAGAAGGAGATGTTTGCGCGGTTAAAAGAAGCGGTGGAAGAGATCGATGTTGACAGCTGCGAGGCGATTATGATAGAGTGGGAAGGAAAATTAGAGGACGGAGACGGGAATTAAAATATTGGTATTTTTTAATTCTATAGTAAGAAAGATTGTGCCGCCGGAAGGGGGCGCGGAGGTTAGGAATGAAGAAATACGAACTGATAGCACCTTGCCATTTCGGCCTGGAAGCGGTTTTAAAAAAGGAAATCGATGATCTTGGATATGATATCAGCAAAGTGGAAGACGGCAGGGTGACTTTCCTCGGCGATGAGGAAGCGGTCTGCCGCGCCAATGTTTTTTTAAGAACGGCGGAAAGGATATTGATTAAGGTCGGGAGCTTTCGGGCGGAGACTTTTGAGGAACTTTTTCAGGGAACGGCAGGTCTTGCGTGGGAGGAATATATTCCCCGGGACGGGAAGTTCTGGATAAAAAAGGCGGGAAGCGTAAAGAGCAAGCTGTTCAGCCCTTCCGATATCCAGTCTGTCATGAAAAAAGCGATGGTAGAGCGGTTGAAGAAGGTATATCGCCAGGAATGGTTTGCGGAGGACGGACAGTCTTTTCCCGTAAGAGTTTTTTTGCTAAAAGACGAGGTTACGGTAGGATTGGATACAACCGGCGAATCGCTTCATAAGAGAGGATACCGGAAGATGTCGGTACAGGCGCCGATCGCGGAGAACCTTGCGGCGGCGCTGATCATGCTGACTCCATGGAAAGCACACCGGATATTGGTGGATCCGTTCTGCGGCAGCGGTACGTTTCCGATTGAGGCGGCAATGATGGCGGCGAACATGGCACCAGGCATGAACCGGGAATTTTCGGCAATGGAATGGGGGCATGTGGCAGGAAAGCGAATCTGGTATGATACGCTGGAAGAAGCAAGGGAAATGGTGGATCTGACCGTGGAAACAGACATACAGGGGTTTGATATCGATGAAAGCGCGCTGGCGGCAGCCAGGGAAAACGCACGCCTGGCCGGTGTGGACAGCATGATCCATTTCCAGAGGCGGGGCGTTGACATGTTGAGCCATGGGAAAAAATATGGGTTTATTATTACGAATCCTCCTTATGGGGAACGGCTGGAAGAAGCGGATCTGCCTTCTTTATATACGGCGCTTGGCGAAAGATTTGCATTGCTCGATTCCTGGTCGCTGTATATGATTTCTTCTTATGAGCATGTGGAAAGGGATATGCGAAGGAAGGCCGACAAAAACAGGAAAATATATAATGGCATGATGAAAGCCTATTATTATCAGTATATCGGCCCGAAACCGCCGGCCCGGCCGAAGCGCCCTGCGGAAGAGTCCGGTTAAAGCCATTCGGTGAAAAAAGGAGAAGCTATGAAAAGGAAAATTGTATTCGCTACGGGAAATGCCGGTAAAATGCGGGAGATCAGGGAAATCCTGGCGGACATGGATCTGGAGGTAGTCTCCATGGCGGAGATCGGAGCGGACATTGAGATAGAAGAAAATGGAGCCACATTTGAGGAGAATGCCGTCATAAAGGCAAGAGCGGTAGGAAAAGTGTGCGGAGAGATCGTTCTGGCAGATGATTCCGGTTTGGAAGTGGATCATCTGAATAGAGAACCGGGTATTTATTCTGCAAGATATATGGGGGAAGATACTCCGTATTCCATTAAAAATGCCAGTATCATCCAACGTTTGGAAGGAGTGCCAAGAGAAGAAAGGACGGCCCGGTTTGTATGTGCGATCGCAGCGGTTTTTCCGGATGGGGAAGAGGTGGTCACCCATGGGGAGATTGAAGGATGGATCGACTATGAGGAAAAGGGAAGCAACGGCTTTGGTTATGATCCTATATTCTCTGTCCCGGAATTCGGCAGGACGACGGCAGAGTTAAGCGATGAAGAAAAGAACAGCGTCAGCCATAGAGGAAGAGCACTGCGTAAGATGAAGGATGAATTGAGAAAGAGATTATAGGAAGAAAACATATGCGGATATTGATAGTAAGCGATACACATCGCCAGAACAATAATTATCTGAAGGTTTTGGAACGGGTAAAGCCGGTGGACATGGTGATCCATTGCGGCGACGTAGAAGGAAGCGAGTGCACCATCAGTAAGAGCGCCGGCTGCCCGGTGGAAATGGTGGCCGGAAATAACGATTATTTTACCGATCTGCCGAGGGAAAAGGAGTTTCAGATCGGAAATTATCATGTGTGGCTGACCCACGGACATAATTATTATGTTGCGATGGAGAATGCAATATTGAAGGAAGAGGCCAGATCCAGGGGCGCGGATATCGTGATGTACGGGCATACGCACAAACCGGTTATAGATACTTCCGGCGGTTTGATCGCGGTCAATCCGGGGAGTCTGACTTATCCGAGACAGGCGGGAAGGCGGCCGTCTTACATTTTGATGGAATTGGATGAGGGAGGGAAGGCAAATTTTTCCATTTGTTATTTATAGGATGTATTTTCATGAATTCAGGAAAAATATGTTGACATAATTGGAATGCTGTAATATAATATATCTTGCGCTGTGACAGGGCGGGATGGCATTCCGGGGTGTGGCTCAGCTTGGCTAGAGCGCCTGGTTTGGGACCAGGAGGTCGCAGGTTCGAATCCTGTCACCCCGACTTATCATATAGAATCGTAGCATCAGGGCATTTGCGCGGGTGTAGTTCAATGGTAGAACACCAGCCTTCCAAGCTGGACACGTGGGTTCGATTCCCATCACCCGCTTTTGGTTTTCACTTGTAATTATTGTTGACATAAGCGTTTTCATATGCTAATATCATTTAGGTACCGGATCGCAAGGGGTTGATGATAAAGATATGTGTTCGTAGCTCAGCTGGATAGAGCAACGGCCTTCTAAGCCGTGGGTCGGGGGTTCGAATCCCTTCGAGCACGTTTTGGGAATAGGATGCATACAGGACAGGCATTCGGTTCCCGACTGTAACGCCTGGGGAACGGGTGGAAGCGGTCGCATGAATATGGTGGGTATAGCACAGTTGGTTAGCGCGTCAGATTGTGGCTCTGAAGGTCGAGGGTTCGAGTCCCTTTACCCACCCTCATCTTATTGCAGGCTGGTTTTTCAGGAGCAGGCTTGGTGTTAAGGAATAATGGGCTATCGCCAAGCGGTAAGGCACAGGACTTTGACTCCTGCATTCGCTGGTTCGAATCCAGCTAGCCCAGTTTATATGGGGTATTAGCTCAGTCGGTAGAGCACTTGACTTTTAATCAAGTTGTCCGGGGTTCGAATCCCCGATGCCTCATTGTTATAAAGTACATCTTTATCCATTGGATGGAAGGTGTTCTTTTTTTATGCGCAGGTTGCCAGGGCAGCATGCGGGCCGCTTTGCGGGACAGGACACGGGAAAGTTTCCTTTTCTGCGCTGCAGCGGGTAAAAAAACGAAAGAAAAGAAGAGGAGGATAACGATATGGAATTACAACAGGAAAATAAAATGGGAGTTATGCCGGTGAATAAGCTGTTGCTGTCGATGTCGCTGCCGATCATGATATCCATGCTGGTACAGGCGCTGTATAATATTGTGGACAGTATTTTTGTGGCGAAGATCAGTGAAAATGCTTTGACGGCAGTATCTCTTGCTTTTCCCATACAAAGTCTGATGATAGCTACCGCTACCGGGACGGGCGTGGGCGTCAACGCGATATTGTCCAAGTCCCTTGGGGAAAAGAACTTTGAAAAAGCGAATAAGACGGCTGCCAACGGAGTATTTCTTGCTGTTCTTTCTTATCTCCTGTTCGTCGTAGTCGGCATTGCAGCGACGGTACCCTTTTATCAAAGCCAGACAGGAGATGAGGAGATTCTCGGCTATGGCATTCAATATTTGACGATCGTATGCGTGGCTTCCATAGGTATTTTTGCCCAGATCATATTTGAACGTCTGCTCCAGTCTACGGGAAAAACCATTTATACCATGATCACCCAGGGGACGGGAGCGGTTATCAATATTATTCTTGACCCTATCCTGATTTTCGGGCTGTTCGGGATGCCGGAAATGGGAGTGGCGGGCGCGGCTGCGGCCACCGTAATCGGGCAGGTCATAGCGGGGATTATGGGATGCATCATTAACGAAAAAGTCAACCGGGAAATCAAAGTGGAATGGAGAGGCTTCCGCCCGGACATGGAGATTATCGGAGGAATATATAAAGTAGGAATTCCTTCTATTATTATGCAGGCAATCGGTTCGCTGATGACATATGGCATGAACCTTATATTGATTTCCTTTACCTCCACCGCGACGGCGGTATTCGGCGTGTATTTTAAACTACAGAGCTTTATTTTTATGCCGGTGTTCGGTCTCAACAACGGCATGGTGCCGATTATTGCTTATAATTACGGGGCAGGAAAAAGAAACCGTCTGATCCAGACGATAAAATTGAGCATTGCTTATGCGATGGCTTTGATGGTGGTCGGTTTCCTTGTATTCCAGTTCTGCCCGCATATTTTACTGCAATGGTTCGATGCTTCGGAAACAATGATGGGCATTGGTATTCCGGCATTGCGGACGATCAGTTTTAGTTTTTTGCTGGCCGGTTTCTGTATTATATGCGGATCCGTTTTTCAGGCTTTTGGAAACGGAGTGTACAGTATGGTAGTTTCTATCGCCAGGCAGCTTGTCGTCCTGCTTCCTGCGGCATATCTGCTGGCCCGGCTTGGAAATGTAAACTATGTGTGGTGGGCTTTCCCCATCGCCGAACTGATGTCCCTGGCGTTGTCCTCGTATTTCCTCTTCCGTATTTACCATAAAATTATTAAACATGTGGGGAGCTGATAAAAGAACATTGTTTAAAGGGATGAAAAAACATCTGGACATTTTCCAGGGAATGGTATATTATAATCAGGAAAACGATTTCCAACAAGGCATATAAGAAAAAGGAAGTGTTCCCATGGTATCCATAAAAGATGTGGCAAGACATGCGGGGGTAGCGATATCTACCGTTTCCAAGGTACTTAACCATTACCCGAATGTGAGCGAAGAAACAAAGAAAAAAGTAAACGAGGCGGTGGAAGAATTGAATTTTCTGCCGAATTCCGTAGCGGCGGCGTTATCCTCGAAACAGGCGGGGAGAATGGCCCTTCTTGTCAACCTGAATACGCGTACCCAGGCGATTGACGAGATCGATATGCGGTATATTTCCGGTGCGATCAATAAAGCGGCGGAACTGGGGCTGGATGTCAATACCTTTTTCTTTTCCATGTTTGAAGGAATGTCGGAGGAGGAAGCCATCAGGTATCTGCGGTCACAGAGCATCCATGGAATCATTATTTACGGCTTGTCGAAAAATGATGAAATGCTCCACGGGCTTCTTCGCTCCCAGATCTTCAAGGCGGTGGTTGTAGATGCCCCGATCGTGAATGAAAGTACCTCCTGCGTGTCCATTGACCAGGAGAAAGCACAATATGATGTGGCAAAGAAAACGATCATAGATAATAAATGCAAAAGCGTCCTCTACATTGCCGGAAAAGAGAATGGTTATGTAACGGAGGAACGGTTGCGGGGGATGCGGAAGCTGGCGGAAGAATTGGAACTGGAACTGCTTGTCAAGGAAGGGGATTTTTCTGAACGGAAGGCCAGGGAGATCACTTTCCAGAACGCGCGGGAAAAAGATATCCTGGTATGCGCTTCCGACCTGATGGCGATCGGAGCCATGCGGGCGCTGATGGAAATGGATATTTTCCGTCCGGTATGCGGTTTTGACGGGATTACGCTGATGGGCTATGCCGGCAAACAGATGAATACAGTCAGACAAGGATTTGCCGAAATATCTGAGGCGGCAGTAGAGGAACTGCATTATTTGATGAACGGCGGCGAGGGGAGGAAAAAAAGGCTGGACTATAATATTATTCGGCTTCAGTACCTGGATATTATTTGTTAAAAAAGAAATTTTAGAAGAATTCCACAAATTTTTTTAAAAAAAATGTGGAAAATGACAGTTGTAGAAAACGTTTTCCTGTGGTAACTTACTTAGTAGAAATAAAAGAAATAGGAAATATTATTTTGCTGTTATATACTATATATTAAATAGGAGGAATAAAGGATGTCACAGCAATCAAACATGCAGACGGATGTATTAGTGTTAAACATGGAAAGGCAGCTGGAAGAGCTGGCCGGCGAGATGTTCCAAAGCAAGCTGGAGGACTTGGAAGACAGGGAAGTTTATTTCTGTCTGCTGGAGTTCACCAAGAGGCTGATGAATGTTTCAAAGGGCATTGAAGGAGAAAAGAAAGTATATTACATCTCGGCAGAATTTTTGATCGGGAAGCTTTTGTCCAACAATCTGATTAATTTGGGAATTTATGATAAGGCGGCTTCCATGCTGAAAGCAAAAGGAAAAGATATCGCAAGGATCGAAGAAATAGAGCCGGAACCGTCTCTGGGCAACGGAGGCCTTGGAAGACTGGCCGCATGCTTCCTGGATTCGATAGCGACCCTCGGGCTTCCCGGAGAAGGCATCGGCCTGAATTATCATTACGGGCTTTTTAAGCAGGTATTTAAAGACAAGATCCAGACAGCGGAAAGAAACGAATGGATCGAGAACCGTTCCTGGCTGACCAAGACGGATGTCAGCTTTGACGTATATTTTGGCAAGAAAAAAGTAACTTCCAGGCTTTATGACATTGATGTAGTTGGTTATGACAATGGTGTCAACAAGCTTCGTCTTTTTGACATCGAGTCAGTCGATGAAAGTATCGTAAAACAGGGGATTGATTTTGACAAAGAGGAAATCGAGAAAAATTTGACTTTGTTTCTCTATCCTGACGATTCCGACGAAGCGGGCAATCTTCTGCGCATTTACCAGCAGTATTTTATGGTAAGCAATGCGGCGCAGCTGATTTTAAGGGAGATGAAGGAGAAAAAATATGATCTGCGCAAGATGTATGATCATGCTGTGATCCAGATCAATGATACCCATCCGACTATGGTTATCCCGGAACTGATCCGCATTCTGGTAGATGATAAGGCATTTACGATGGACGAAGCGATCGAAGTGGTAAGCAAGACATGTGCGTACACGAATCACACGATTCTGGCGGAGGCGCTGGAAAAATGGCCTTTGGAATATTTGGAGAAGGTAGTGCCTCAATTAGTGCCTATTATTAAGGAATTAGATAAGAGAGTCAGCGAAAAATATGACGATCCTAAGGTACAAATCATCGATGAAGATGAGAGAGTACACATGGCTCACATTGATATCCATTATGGTTTTTCGGTAAACGGTGTTGCTGCGATTCATACCGATATCCTGAAAGATACGGAACTGAACGCTTTTTATAAGATATATCCTGAAAAATTCAATAATAAGACAAACGGCATTACATTCCGCCGGTGGCTCCTGTCCTGTAACCGTGAATTAGCCGGTTTCCTGTCCAAAACGATAGGGGACGGTTATAAGAAGGATGCGGATAAGCTGGAAAAACTGTTGGAATTTGCCGATGACCAGGCGGTACTCGACAGGCTGGCCGAAATTAAATCCGAAAAGAAAAAAGAACTGGCAGCTTATGTGAAAGAGGCGGAAGGTGTTGTCCTGAACACGGATTCCATCTTCGATATTCAGGTAAAGAGGCTGCATGAATATAAGCGCCAGCAGATGAATGCCCTTTATATTATTCATAAATATCTGGAAATTAAGGGAGGAAAGAAGCCGTCCACACCGCTGACCTTTATTTTTGGGGCAAAGGCGGCTCCGGCTTATGTGATCGCGCAGGATATTATCCATTTGCTGCTCGTTTTACAGGAAATTATCAATCATGACCCGGAAGTAAGTCCTTATATGACGCTGCTTATGGTGGAAAACTACAATGTAAGTTATGCCGAAAAACTGATTCCGGCATGCGATGTTTCCGAACAGATTTCGCTGGCGTCCAAAGAAGCGTCCGGCACCGGCAATATGAAGTTTATGCTGAATGGAGCAGTGACTCTTGGAACTTCAGACGGAGCCAATGTGGAAATCCATGAACTGGTAGGAGATGATAATATTTATATTTTCGGCGAAAAGTCGGAAACTGTCATCGAACACTATGCGAAAGCGGATTACGTTTCCAAGGATTATTATGATAAGAGCCCGGTAATTCAGAAAGCGGTTGACTTTATCGTCAGCAAGGAAGCTCTTAAGGTCGGCCATAAGGAGAATCTGGAAAGGCTGTATAAGGAGCTTTTGAATAAAGACTGGTTTATGACGCTGCTGGATCTGGAGGATTATATCGAGACGAAGGATAGAATTTTCAAGGATTATGAAGACAGGCAGAAATGGAAAAAGATGATGCTTGTGAATATTGCGAAAGCAGGTTTCTTCTCATCTGACAGAACGATTGCGGAGTATAACAGGGATATTTGGAAATTGAAGTAATGATATAAGGAAGCCGGCCGCCGTTCTGCGCACGGAAATTCATTTTCGAAACCGGGATGTTGCGGCCGGGATATGACAGCGCCGGGACAGGATTTTCCGGCTGGAGCTTTTCAGCAGGTTTCACTAATGAAATGGGTAGAGGTTTTGGAGCCGAACGGGTCGGAAAAAAGGGCATCCGCGCCCTCTTTTCCTGAAATTGCCATCCATGGCAATTTCTCCCTTTGGTTTTTGACCATTTCATAAGTGAAATTCGCTGAAAAGCAACAGACCGGAAAATCCTGTCCCGGCGCTGTCATATCCCGGCCGCAACATCCCGGTTCTGAAAATGAATTTCCATGCGCAGAACGGCGGCCGGCTTCTTTATTTTTTATAGAAGATAGGAAATGGAGCGGGGAAAAGATAACGGGTCATTTTCTTAAATTCCGTAAATGCATGTATACGGTATTTTTTGAGATTTCCAGCTGGTCGGCTACTTTGACTACGGCGTCTTTGATGTTGAAAATGCCTTTTTCTTCCAGCCGGATGACAATTTCTTTGTTTTTGTTAATGGCAGCGATTTCAGGGTCGTCCATCACTTCTTCAAGAATCTCAGATACGGCTTCCGCAATCAGTTCATCCACATCCTGTGCGAAACTTTCGATCATATGCGGCGTCTCCTGGTTGTGGGGGGCCATGGGCAAAAAGGTAGAGATAAAATGATAAAGGGTGATATCGGTATAGAAGTTCAGGCAAAGCAGACCGATAATACGGTCCTGTTCGCCGATGATGGGGATGGTGGCGGATTTGATAGTGATTCCGTCTTTATTATGGTTGAAATAGGCTAAAGTTTTTTTCTCCCCGCTTCTTTCGATATCTCCCAGCATTTTTAAGGCCAGATTCGTGATAGCAGCTCCGGCTTTGCGGCCGGAATGGTGGCCGTGGATGACTTCGATGGCAGAAGACTCCAGATCCTCCAGGCTGTGGAGAATAATCTCGCATCCTTCGCCCAGATAGACTCCAAGGCCATGCACAACGGTGCGCATGGCCTGGAGGATTAATTTGTCAGCTTTTGTCAGGATAATTTCTTTATTAGGTATCATTCCTTAGTACTCCGTTATAAGATTTCTCCATTTGATTGTATCACTTTTTGGTACCAATAGAAACTATCTTTTTTATAACGTTTTAATGTCCCGTTGCCCTGGTTGTCCTTGTCTACATAGATGAAACCGTAGCGTTTTTCCATTTCCCCGGTAGATACGCTGACTAAGTCGATGCTGGCCCATGGCGTATAGCCGATCAAATCCACGCCGTCTCCAATGGCTTCTTTCATTTGCTCGATATGTTCTTTGATATATTGGATGCGGTAATCGTCATGGACGCTTCCATCCGCTTCCAGCACATCCTTCGCGCCCAATCCGTTTTCTGTAATCATAATCGGTACCCCATAACGGTCATAGACGTGGTTCAAAGTGTAGCGTAGACCTTTGGGATCGATTTGCCAGTTCCAGTCGGTGGCTTTCAGGTAAGGGTTTTTGGCGCCGCCCATTACGTTGCCGGAGACTTTTGCGCTGTTGGCATCCGAACTGATGCAGTTGGACATATAGTAACTAAAGGAATAAAAATCTACACAGCCCTCCGCAATGTCTTTCAGATCTTGTTCCGTGATTTCAAAATGAATATTGTTTTTTTCAAAATAGCTTTTGATGTAGTAAGGATAGATGCCTTTGACCTGTACGTCCGCGCTGAAGCAGTTCCGCATCATATCTTCCTGCTGGGTTAAGATAACATCGTCAGGATGCGGAGTCAGAGGATAAACAGTAATATGGCAGATCATGGTGCCGAAATGGAACTGGGGATTGATGGCCTTTCCCATTTTTACGGCCCTTGCGCTGGCCACAAACTGGTGGTGCAGGGCGGCAAAACGCAGATCGGGGTTGTCTGTCTGGTCGGTGAAGTATTCGGTGCCGTCGTTGAGGATGCCCGCATGGTTCCAGTTGCCCAGTTTGGTAGTGAGGCAGTTGATTTCATTAAAAGGAATCCAATATTTTACCACATCTTTGTACCGGTGAAATAATACTTCGCAAAAACGGAGATAGTATTCAATACATTCCCTGCTTGCCCAGCCGTTGCATTTGTGCGTGAGGGCAAACGGGTTTTCATTATGGTAAATGGTGACTAAAGGCTCAATCTTATATTTTTTCAGCTCGGCAAATACTTTGTCATAGAATTCCAGACCTTTTTCGTTCGGCTCCGTCTCATCGCCGTTGGGGAAGATTCTGGTCCAGTTAATGGACATGCGGAAAATATTGAATCCCATTTCTGCGCAGAGAGCAATGTCTTCTTTATAATGGTGATAAAAATCGACCGCTTCATGGGAAGGGTAATAATAGGAATCTTCGTCAATGACCGGCGTAATGCGCCTTGGCTCCAGATGAGTCCCGTTTGTCATCACATCGGAAATGCTTACGCCTTTGCCGTCTGCATTCCATGCGCCTTCACATTGGTTGGCGGCAGTGGCGCCGCCCCAGAAGAAATGAGGGGGAAATTGTTTGTTGATCATCGTAGTCACTCCTTATATATTGTATTTGGATGAAATATATTTCATTGCTTAAAAACAAAATAGCACAAAAAAATAAAAAAATCAACTAAAATAATTGGAAAATATGCATTGACTAAAATCTATTTTAGTGATAAGGTATAGTCAAATAAAACAAATTTCATCCAAGGAGGGAAAAGAAGTGAAAAAAATTTCAACCCCAAAGGCGCCACAGGCAATCGGCCCATATTCCCAGGCGGTGGTGGCGGACAGGTTCCTTTTTGCATCAGGGCAGATCCCGGTCGATCCGGAAACCGGAGAGTTGGCAGAGGCCAGGATCGAAGTACAGGCGAGACAGGTAATGGAAAACATAAAAGCGATTTTGGAAGCTGCCGATTATACTTTCGAGGATGTGGTGAAGGTTTCCTGCTATTTAAAGAGTATGGAGGACTTTAACGGATTTAATGCCGTTTATGGGGAATATTTTACCGGACATCCTGCCCGTTCCTGTGTAGCGGTCAGGGAAATACCGAAAGATGTGCTGTGTGAAGTGGAAATTACCGCATATAAGTAGGGGATATTAGGTAATTTTAAGTGGAGGAAAGATCCGGCCAATTTGCCGGTTTCACGTATTACCTGATAGCAGCAGAGGTGAGAAAGGAGAAGAGATATGAAGTACACAAAAATGGTGGAAGCTATTGTGGAACATGTAGGGGGGAAGAGCAATATTTCCGTAGCGACGCATTGTATGACAAGGCTGCGCCTGAATCTGGAGGACAGCTCCAAGGTGGATGCAGAAGCTTTGAAAAAACTGGACGGCGTTTTAGGCGTAGTAGACAAGGGTCAGCAGACGCAGATCGTCATCGGACCTTCGGTCAATGAAGTTTATGCAGAGTTTGTAGAATATACCGGTATGAAAGAGGAAAAGCCGGTGGAAGAAAACCTGGATGATTTAAAACAGGATTTGAAAAATCGAAAAGGCAATCTTTTGACTGCATTTTTTGAAACGGTAGCCGGGATATTCAATCCCATTGTACCGGCATTGGCTGGCGCCGGTCTGGTACGGGCTATTTTGACGATTGCGGTAGTATGCGGTTTGGATAATACCGGAAACACTTATATGGTAATCAATACCATCGCCAACGGTATTTTTACTTTCCTGCCGTTTCTATTGGCGGCTTCGGCGGCAAAACAGTTCAAGATGGATTCGTTTGTGGCAATGACGATCTGTGCCGGCATGATGTCGTCCACATGGGCATCTTTGATTGCGGAAGGGGTAACGGCTTATTCTTTTCTGAAAATCCCTTTTACAGTAGTAAACTATTCCTCTTCCGTATTGCCTATCGTGTTTGCTGTCTGGTTTGCGTCCTGGGTGGAACGGGGCTTCCGAAAGGTAATACCCGGTGCATTGAAAATTATTATGGTTCCCTGTTTGACCATTCTGGTCGCTACGCCCATATCGCTGATGACGATCGGGCCGTTGGCTACCTGGGTCGGGAATTTGCTCGCAAGCGGCGTGACTGTGCTGTTTGAAAAGGGCGGACTGTTTGCAGGATTGATTTACGGCGGCGTTTACTCTTCCATGGTAGTCCTTGGGATACACCACGGGATGGTGCCTGTATTGGTGCAGGGTATTACGGCACAGGGATTCAACTATATATCTCCTACCAGCGGTGCGGCTAATATGGGCCAGGCCGGAGCTTCTTTCGGTGTATGGCTGAGATCTAAGAACCAGAAAACGAAAACGATTGCGGCTTCCGCTACGATTGCAGCGGTAACGGGCGTGACGGAACCGGCTATTTACGGCGTTAATTTTAAATATAAAAAGCCTTTTCTGGCAGCGGCTATCGGCGGCGCGGTAGGCGGAGGCTTTGCTTCCTTCCTGGGACTGAAAGCATATGCTATGGGAGGGCCGTCTTTCCTGAACTTCGCCATGTTCATCGGGGAAAACTCTAATAATATGTGGCTGGTAATGGCCGGATTTGCCATTGCGTTTGTAGTAGCTGCCGTGATAACTTATATTTGGGGGTTTGAGGAAGAAGAGTAGAAAGGAATGGACTATGGGTGTGAAAGAAAAAATGATAAGGGCTTTCAGGGAGGCCAACGGAGGTTTGTTTTCCGCAGTAGAAAAAGCGGATGTAGGCAGTTCTTATCAGGAAATGGAGAAACAGGGGATAGCCCTGATGGGATGGGCGGATCCGTTTATGCCGGATTTTTCCCTTCCAAAACATATTGAAAAGGCGACGATAGAAGCCGTCCGTATGGCGGCAGCACCCCATTATACGGCTCCGATTGGAGATTTGTCCTTGAAACAGGCGATTGCGGAGAAACTATGGAAGAAAAACGGCCTTAAAGTAAACCCCGAACGCCATATCATGATCACGCCGGGTTCCGATTCCGGTCTGTATTTTGCCATGCTTCCTTTTATCGGGGAGGGGGATGAGGTGTTGATCCCTTCCCCCAGCTACCCGAACAATACGCTGAATGTAACCATTATGGGTGGAAGGGCGGTGCCGGTTCCATTAAAACCGGAGCTTGGATACCAATTAGAAGAAGAGGAATTGGAGCGCCTTGTGACAGAACGGACAAAAATGGTAGTTCTGACCCATCCGAATAATCCTACGACTACGGTATATAACAGAGAGTCTTTGGAGGGGTTGGCCAGATTTGTGATCCGCCATGACCTGATTCTCGTCTGTGATCAGGCGTTTGAAGATTTTTGCTTTGAGAATGAAATGATTACGCCGGCATCCCTTCCGGGGATGTTTGAACGAACGATTAGCGTATTCTCCTTTTCGAAAGGAATGGGGTTGAGCGGATACAGGGTCGGTTATATCGTTTGTGACGACGTGGTGATGGACAGTATGTTTGCCAATGCGGTTTCGGTGCTGGGCGCGACCAGCACGGTGGCCCAGAAGGCGGTAAAGGCGGCGCTGGAAAATACGGAATTTATGAAGGAATTTGAAAAAGCTTTCGATTTCCGCCGCAAAGAGGCCCATCGGATTTTCAACTCCATTCCCGGCGTCAGGATGCAGATGCCGGAATCGGGATTTTTATGCTGGGTGGATGTATCTTCCCTTGGAAGTTCCACGGAGATTGTAAGCTATCTGCTGAAGGAAGCCAAGGTTTCGGTAAACGATGGGATCAATTACGGCGCGGGAGGCGAAGGGCATATCAGGATCGTCCTCGGCGTTTATAAAGATAACCAAAAGGTAATGGATGCCCTGGAACGGATCAGGAATGCCCTGGTAAATTATAAGGGACAATAGATAAGGAGTCACGGCTCTTAAAAAGCTTTTGTCGTCCATTTCGTGCAGTCCCATACATCCGTAACCCAGCCTTCATAGAAATCAGGTTCATGGCAGACGAGGAGAAGGCTTCCTTTATAAGCTTTCAGGGCTCGCTGCAGTTCCGTCTTGGCATCCGTATCTAAATGATTGGTCGGTTCGTCCAGCAAAAGAAGATTCGTTTCCCGGTTGATTAACTTGCACAACCGGACTTTTGCCTGTTCGCCGCCGCTTAACACTTTGACTTTGCTTTCGATATGCTTGGTAGTCAAACCGCATTTTGCCAAGGCGGAACGAACTTCATATTGGGTATAGGAAGGGAATTCCTGCCATATTTCTTCGATGCATGTGGTTGCCACATCATGAAGCGTTTCCTGCTCAAAATAGCCGATCTGTAAATAGTCCCCTTGCTCTACCGTACCGGAAAGGGGCGGAATCAGGCCAAGAATGCTTTTTAAAAGGGTGGACTTGCCGATGCCGTTTGCTCCTATAAGCGCGATTTTTTGTCCCCGCTCCATGGAAAGGTTAAGGGGGGAAGATAAAGGGCTGTCATAGCCGATGACCAGATTTTTGGTTTGGAAAATATAGCGGCCCGGGGTGCGCGCCTCTTTGAAATGGAATTCCGGCTTGGGGCGTTCGGCCGCCAGTTCGATGACATCCATTTTATCCAGTTTCTTTTGCCGGGACATAGCCATATTACGGGTTGCTACCCGCGCTTTGTTCCGGGCAACAAAGTCTTTCAAATCCGCAATTTCTTTTTGCTGCTTATGGTAAGCGGCTTCCAGCTGGGATTTTTTCATGGCGTAAACTTCTTCAAACTTATGATAATCGCCTACATAACGGTTCAATTCCCGGTGATCCATATGGTAGATAATGTTGATAACGCTGTTCAAAAACGGGATATCGTGGGAAATGAGGATAAAAGCGTTTTCATATTCGTTCAGATACCGTTTCAGCCATTCAATATGCTCCGCATCCAGATAATTCGTAGGCTCGTCCAGAAGGAGGATATCCGGTTTTTCCAGCAAAAGCTTGGCCATCAGTACTTTTGTCCGCTGGCCGCCGCTTAAATCGTCCACGTCTTTGTCCAGCCCGTAAGGAATGGATGGATCTTCGGTTTTGCCGATGTCAGAAAGCCCTAAGGCTCTGGAGATTTCTTCTATTTTAGCGTCTATCATATAAAAATCGTGCATAGCCAGCATATCCTGGATCGTTCCCAGTTCTTCCATGTACGCATCTAATTCTTCAGGGGAGGCTTCACCCATTTTGCCGCAGATTTCATTCATTCTTTCTTCCATTTCAAAGAGGAAGGAAAAGGCGGAGGAAAGCACGTCGCGGACGGTCATTCCTTTTTCCAGCGCCGCATGCTGGTCCAGATAACCGACCCTGACATTCTTCGCCCATTCTATTTTGCCTTCATCCGGCATCAATTTCCCGGTGATGATATTCATAAAAGTAGATTTCCCTTCGCCATTGGCGCCGATTAAGCCAATATGTTCGCCTTTCAGAAGGCGGAAGGATACATTTTCAAAAATAGCGCGGTCGCCGAAGCCGTGGGTCAGGTTTTCTACGTTTAAAATGCTCATAAGTGTTCCTTTCTTTGCAATATTTATAGCTATAGCAAGGGATAGTATAGCATAGGGGCGGGGGGATGGCAAATCAATAAAAATATGAAAAATGCACAAAAATGAATGCTTTAATTTTACTATTTCTGCCAAAATTACGAAACAATGCGAAAAAGTACTTGCATTAATTTGGGGTCAATGATATTATGAACACACAGTCGGAAACGTTACCGAGAACGATGCCGAGAACGGTGCCGAAAGCGATGATCATAGTTTCCCGGCAGGGGATACGGACATTGCGGAAGAGTCGGGACATAAACAGGCGGAAGGACGAAGATCGTTTCCAGGAACTTGCGGATTTTTCAAAGAATCCACAAAACACCAAATTATCAAAAGGAGAGTATTCATTATGAAAAAGAAACTGATTAGTGCATTACTTTGTGTAGCAATGGTTTCCTCCATGCTGATCGGATGCGGAAACAGCGCGGAAGAAGCAGCTCCTGCAGAAGAAGCAGCACCGGCGACAGAGGAAGCAGCTCCTGCAGAAGAATCGGCTCCTGCAGAAGAAGCAGCACCGGCAGAAGAAGCAGCACCGGCAGCATCCGCAGACGGCGGAAAAGTTTATTATTTGAACTTCAAACCGGAGGTTGACGCACAGTGGCAGGAAATTGCAGCAGCTTATACGGCAGAAACAGGCGTTGAAGTGAAGGTTGTTACCGCAGCAAGCGGTACATACGAAGAAGTCCTCAGATCTGAGATCGCAGGTACGGATGCACCTACATTGTTCCAGATCAACGGACCGATAGGCTACCAGAACTGGAAAGACTACTGCCTTGACCTGTCAAGCTCCGAACTTTACAATGCATTGTCCGATAAAGGCCTTGCAGTAACGGGCGAAGACGGCGGCGTATACGGCGTGCCTTATACGGTAGAAGCTTATGGTATCATTTATAACGATGCGATCATGCAGGCATACTTCGCAACAGAAGGCGCAAAAGCAGCAAGCGTTGACGAGATCAACACTTTTGCAAAATTGAAAGAAGTAGTAGAGGACATGACAGCGAAAAAAGATGAGTTAGGAATCGAAGGCGTATTCGCTTCCACATCCCTGCTTCCCGGCGAAGACTGGAGATGGCAGACACATCTTGCTAACGTTCCGGTATACTACGAATACAAAGACAACAATGTAAGCGATATGGCAGAAATCGCATTTACTTACTCCGATAACTTCAAAAATATCTGGGATCTGTACATCAACAACTCCACATGCGCACCCGGACTTCTGGGAAGCAAGGCAGTTACGGATTCTATGGCTGAGTTCGCTCTCGGACAGTGCGCAATGGTTCAGAATGGTAACTGGGCATGGGGACAGATTTCCGACGTAGAAGGCAATACCGTAAAAGAAGAAGACGTTAAGTTCATGCCTGTTTATGTAGGTGTTGCAGGTGAAGAAAACCAGGGTCTTTGCACAGGTACGGAAAACTTCTGGTGTGTAAACAGCCAGGCTTCCGAAGCAGACCAGAAAGCAACTCTTGATTTTGTAAACTGGATGATCTCCTCCGATGCAGGAAAAGGCTACATGGTAAATGATTTAGGAAACGCAGCTCCGTTCACAACCTTTGGTGATGATGAGAAACCTTCCGATCCTCTGGCAAAAGAAATGTACCGTTATATGGAAAACGGAAAGAACAGCGTAACATGGAACTTCACCACATTCCCGAGCCAAGCATTCAAAGATGATTTCGGCGCAGCTTTATTGGAATACTGCAATGGAAACATGACATGGGATGAAGTAAAAGAACTCGTTGTTACAAGATGGGCAGAAGAAAAAGCTGCTACAGCACAGTAAAATAGTGCGAAATCATACTTCTTGGCAAGACATACATTTTATCAAAGCATGAATGCATGAATATGGATGGATGAGCAAGTTGAGTAAGAAAACACTTCGCAGTCTCGGCTGCGGAGTGTTTTTTTCTTAAAATATGGTTCAAAAGGAGAATAAGCAATGGAAAAAACGTTAAAAAGATATTTTTTAATCTTTACCCTGCCGACAGTGATCGCATTTGCGTTTGCTTTTTTAATCCCTTTTGTACAGGGCGTATACTTGTCTTTTTGTAAGTTCACGACGGTGAGCAATGCCACATGGACAGGACTTGCAAATTATAAAGCAGCTTTTTCCGGCGGCCAGGGATTTATGAACGCCCTGGGATTCACGGCATCGTTTACGGTGGTAAGTGTAGTGACAATCAACTTACTGGCATTTACGATTGCGCTGCTATTGACAAGGAAGATTAAAGGAACGAATATATTCCGTACCGTATTTTTTATGCCGAACCTGATCGGCGGTATCGTACTCGGTTATACATGGCAGCAGATGATCAACGCTGTTTTATATAAATATGAAACAACGATCGTGGCGAATGCAAAGTTTGGTTTCTGGGGCCTGGTGCTTCTGATGAACTGGCAGATGGTCGGCTATATGATGATCATCTATATCGCTGGCCTGCAAAATGTACCTACGGAACTGATCGAGGCGGCGAAGATCGACGGCGCAACGCCCTGGCAGACATTAATTAAGGTAAAGATCCCGATGGTAATGTCCTCCATCACGATCTGTATGTTCCTGACTTTATCCAACAGCTTCAAACTGTTCGACCAGAACAAAGCATTGACAGACGGCGCTCCGATGAAGAAGACACAGATGCTGGCGCTGAATATTTATGAGACTTTCTATGGAAGAACCGGATATGAAGGCGTGGGCCAGGCGAAAGCAGTGGTGTTCTTTATTATCGTAGTGGCGATCGCTTTAGTACAGTTGACATTTACAAGGAGTAAGGAGGTAGAGCAATAATGGTATCAGCAAAAAGCAAGGCTTCCAATAAGGTCATATTTGTATTTTTAGTAGTATTTGCGTTTGCAATTCTTTATCCTTTGTTATTCATTTTAAATAACTCCTTTAAGGGGAAATTTTATATCAGTAAAGATCCGTTTTCCCTGCCCACCGGAGAGACCTTTGCCGGGATCACGAACTATGTGAACGGTCTTGTGAAAACAGGGCTTTTGAACGCGATCGGATGGTCGTTCTTCATTACGATCGTATCGGTGGTATTCCTCGTGCTCTTTACATCCATGACAGCGTATTATGTAACACGAGTAAAATCGGCTTATTCCACCGGCCTTTATTATATGTTTGTATTTTCCATGGTAGTGCCTTTCCAGATGGTTATGTTTACAATGACCAGCTTGGCGGACAGATTTCATTTGCGTAATCCGCTCGGTATGTGTATACTGTATTTAGGATTTGATGCAGGGCTTTCGGTATTTATGTTTGCAGGATTTGTGAAATCAATTCCTCTGGAGATTGAAGAGGCGGCTATGATCGACGGTTGCACGCCGCTGCAGACTTTCTTCGGCGTGGTATTCCCGATCCTGAAACCTACGGCGATTACCGTAGCGATACTGGACGCAATGCATGTATGGAACGACTTCCTTCTGCCTTATCTGGTCATCGGTATCAGCACCAAGTATAAAACAATTCCTGTGGTAGTACAGATGCTGGTCGGTTCTAACGGAAATAAAGATATGGGGGCATTGATGGCAATGCTTGTTCTTTCCATCATTCCGATTATTATTTTTTATCTGACTTGTCAGAAGTACATTATTGAAGGCGTTGTTGCCGGGGCCGTAAAGGGTTAGGGCCTTGAAAGGAGTATATTTTTGAAATGAGAAAAGGCGGCGTTTTATTACCAGTATCGAGTATTCCGTCTAAGTATGGGATTGGCACATTCTCAAAACAGGCGTATGAATTTGTGGATTTTTTGGAAAGAGCGGGGCAGAGCTTCTGGCAGATTCTTCCGTTGGGGCCTACGGGCTATGGGGATTCCCCGTACCAGTCATTTTCAACTTTTGCAGGAAATCCTTACTACATTGATTTGGAAGAGCTGATAAAAAAGGGATGGTTGACGAAGGAAGAGTGCGACGCCTGTGATTTTGGCAGCGACGACGGATATGTGGATTATGAAAAAATCTATTTGTCGCGTTTCCGGATACTCAAAATAGCTTATGAGAGGAGTAATATTAAGGAAGATAAGGAGTTCGGGGAATTTAAGGAAGACAACGCCGCATGGCTGGAGGACTATGCATTATATATGGCGGTGAAGAATTCCTTTCACGGGATAAGCTGGATTGAATGGGAGGAAGACATCCGGCTCCGTAAACCCGAAGCGATGAAGGCTTATAAAGAAAAGTTTGCGGACGAAATAGAATTTTATCAGTTCCAGCAGTTTGTGTTCGCCGTTCAGTGGCTGGCGCTTAAGGCGTATGCCAATAAAAAGAAAATCAGCATTATAGGGGATATCCCCATTTATGTAGCGTTTGACAGTGCCGATACATGGGCAAATCCCGAGTTGTTCCAGCTGGATGAATCGTGTACGCCGACGGGCGTGGCGGGATGCCCGCCGGATTCTTTCTCGGCCACGGGGCAGCTTTGGGGAAACCCGCTCTATAAATGGGAGTATCATAAAGAAACCGGTTATGAATGGTGGATGCAAAGGATTTCTTATTGCTATCGTTTGTACGACGTGGTGAGGATCGATCATTTCCGGGGATTCGATGAATATTATTTTATCCCTTACGGCGATACTACGGCGGAGTTCGGACATTGGGAAAAGGGTCCGGGATATGATATATTTAAAGTGATGAAAGAAAAAATCGGTAAAAAGCCGGTGATTGCGGAAGACTTGGGATTTTTAACGCCAAGCGTTATCAGCCTTGTGAAGAAGACAGGGTACCCTGGGATGAAAATTCTGCAGTTTGCTTTTGATTCCAGGGAAGAGAGCGATTATCTGCCGCACAATTATTCGAATAATTCTGTCGTTTATACGGGTACCCATGACAACGATACGACGATGGGGTGGTACGGCAGTTTGAACAGGCAGGATAAAGCGTTTGCCAAACGCTATTTAAACATAAAGGCAAAAAAAGAAATTTATTGGGAATTTATCCGTGCTGCTCTTTCCAGCGTGGCGGATACGGCGATCATCCCTGTACAGGACTATCTTGGCCTGGGATCGGAAGCAAGGGTGAATATGCCGTCCACCTTGGGAAATAACTGGAAGTGGCGTTTAAGGGACGGCCAGCTGGACGACAGTCTGGCGGAGCGCATACGGGAGATAACAAAGCTGTATGGAAGAATATAAAGATAGGAATTCCAGGCAGTCACTGGGAGGGTTTGTAAAATGCCTGAGATAACGATTAAGGATATTGCGAAACGGTGCGGCGTCGGGGTGAGTACGGTTTCGAGGGCGATCAATAATCATCCTGATATCAATCAGGAAACAAAGAACATGATCATGGAGGTGATCCATGAAATGGGATTTGTGCCGAACAACAGCGCAAGGAACTTGAAAAGGACGGATGCCAGATGTATTGCCGTTCTAGTGAAAGGTATTGCGAACCCTCTTTTTAACGATATGATCCAGGTGATTGAAGAAGAGACACAGAAGAAAAAATATTCCCTTGTGCTGAAGCATGTGGAGTATAACGAAGATGAAGTGGATGTTGCTCTGGAGCTGGTGAAGGAAAAAAGGCTGCGGGGCATCATTTTCCTGGGCGGTTATTTTTTCCATTCCCAGGAAAAAATCAGCAATCTGACAGTGCCTTATATATTCAGCACGATCGGCTCCGCTACGCCGGAAAATATGAATCGCGCTTTATATTCCAGCGTATCGGTGGACGATAAAAAGGAAAGCTATATTATGACGTCTTATCTTCTGGATTTGGGACATCGGGATATCGCCATACTTTCCGCGGAATCGGAAATCAACAGCATCGGGCAGCTCCGGCTGGAAGGCTATAAAGAAGCGCTGGCGGATAAAGGCGTTCCTTTCCGGAAGGAACTGGTGCGCTGCGTGAAAGAAGATATGGTGCATTATTCCATGGAGAATGGATACATTACGACAAAGGAGCTGGTCGGTTCGGGGGAAAAATTCACTGCGGTCTATGCTACGGCGGATAGTCTCGCCGTAGGCGCATGCAGCGCGCTGATCGAGGCGGGGTTCCGGATTCCCGAGGACGTGTCCGTGACCGGATACGACGGCATTGACGTAGGGAAATATTATAATCCGGCGATTACGACAATCAAACAGCCGGTAAAGGAGATCGCGGAAAAAACCATCCGGCTTTTGTTCGATATTATTGCGGGGAGGAAGAAATGCGAACACATCCTTCTGCCCGGAGAGCTGGTCGTTCGCGCTTCCAGCGGACCGGTGGGAAGGCTGGCAAAAGAGGCGTAAAAATCATTTGAAAATTTTCCGGCTTAAGTTGGAATTATGATAGCTGGGATCCATGGTGACATCTTCATCGAACCATGCCGGGGGAAGAAAGGCATTCGCGGCGTTTTCGGTGGGGAATTCCACTTCCGCAATGACGAGCGGGCGGAAGGGATCATCAAAGATGTCCAGCTCAATTTTTAAGGGAGCGCCGGCTTCCTGCTCCGAAAGAGAAAAGTCAGGAGAAAAATCCGGTTTTTCGATGGGGATGAGATATCTTGTTTTGGAAATGATATTTCCATCGGCTTTTTCGCGCAAATGCTCATAGGATTCCTTGTTCAGCGGAAGATTGTATTCTTCCCTGGCGAGGAGTCCTTTTCCTTTATAAGTCAGATAATATTCTTCGTCCTGCTTACGGATCCGGATCGTCGGATCGGTATTCAGATATGCCTGTTCGATGCGTAGAAAAACGTAGGAGTCCAGGCGGGCGGGGAGTTCTTTGATTGTGAATTTTCTTTCAATTTCCATAAAATAATCAATAATCCTTTCTGTTTTGGTTCGGGCCGATAGAGATAACAGGGTAAGTGTAGCATGAATGGGCAACGGAGTCCAGCATTGGGCAGAGAAAATTCCAGCCCGCCGGCCCCATTTTCCAAATAAATTTCCGCGGTATATATAATAGAATAGAAAGAGAATCTTTATGCATTCTTTTTCACAGAAATTTTATACTGTTATAAGATTTATTTCCTTTTAAAAATCCCCATAAAGTGGTAAAATAGAAACATAAACAACGGAAGGGGTGTGGGGATCGATATGGGAAGGATATGCGTATTTTTTGCACCGGGTTATGAGGAGATTGAGGCGCTTGCCGTGGTAGACCTGCTGAGAAGGGCAGGAATCGATACGGATATGGTGTCCATCACGAAGGAACGGGAAATGACCAGTTCTCACGGTGTAACGGTTCATATGGACAAAGTGTTTGAAGAGGTTGATTTTGAAGAAACGGATATGATCGTCTTGCCGGGAGGAATGCCGGGAACGAAGAACCTGGAGGCATTTCTGCCATTGATGGAGAAGCTGGACGAATTTTACGGGAAGAAAAAGTATATTGGCGCAATCTGCGCGGCTCCCAGTATTCTCGGACACAGGGGAATGCTGAAAGGGAGAAGGGCGTGTTCGTTTCCCGAGTTCGAAAGTCATCTGGAGGGCGCGCAGGTGGAACAAAGCCCGGCCGTGATTTCGGATTTTATTATTACCGGAAGAGGAATGGGGTGCGCCGTGGATTTCGGGCTTGCCATTGTGGAAAAGTTCCAGGGGAAAGAGGCGGCTGCCGCGCTGGCGGAGAAAGTGATCTACGGGCATTATAGCAAATAAGGGAGTGTCTATGAATATATTATTTTTTTTAACGCCGAAGAGCGAAGTGGATTATGTTTATGATGATGATACATTGTGGCAGACATTGGAGAAAATGGAGCATAATAAATATACGGCGATACCGATTATTAACCATGAAGACGGAACTTACGTGGGAACCATAACGGAGGGCGACCTGCTATGGGATGTAAAGGAAAGATATGATTTGGATCTGGGGAATGCGGAGGATATGCCGATTCTCAATATTAAAAGAAAAAGAGACAACGAGCCGGTAGAGGCGGATGCGGATGTGGAAGATATCATTAATAAGGTTATGAACCAGAATTTCGTTCCGGTGATCGATGACAGCGAATGTTTCATAGGAATTATTACAAGAAAAGACGTCATGCTTTATCTGACAAGAAAATGCGCGGTTCATGAGGCCGCATATGCATAGGACGGATGTATGGATCTATAATAAAAAATATATGAATTAAATGAAATAAAAAGATTGGTATTCTGTTTGCCAAAACTTACCTTAATATTTCATTCATCTTCGTTAATACTAACATCAAGATAAGTGATTCGGTTCTGGCTTAGTTCGGATGCAGAGCGTGTTTTAAGCGCGTGAGTGTTCGGGATAAGCAGAAGAATCAGAACTGCTTATCTCGAATATAGATAGCGAATGCTAGAAATACGAAATTGGAGGTGAATTAGGATGGCAAGCAGCAAATCTAATAGAGTAGAAGTTCCTGAAGCTAAGGCAGCTATGGATCGTTTTAAGACAGAGGTTGCTTCTGAATTAGGCGTGAACCTGAAGGAAGGTTACAACGGTGACTTGACTTCTAAGGAAGCGGGATCTATCGGCGGCGAAATGGTTCGTAGAATGATCAAGAAGCAGGAAGAACAGATGAAATAACGAAGTAAGAAAACGACCCGTCTGGAAACAGGCGGGTTGTTTGATATACAGAAGGCAAAAGCCAGCGCGGCCGGCGGGTCTGGCAGAATTGGTTCCCTGCCGGGGAAGAAGTTATGCCAACTCTAATGCACGAAACATTCAAACAAAAAATAAATAGAAGGATCATGGAGGTAGGAAAGAATACAATGGAGAAAAATTTAAATGATACGGAGGATGTCCAGGAATGGAAGGTGATAGAAGAGGTATTTCGGGAAGGAGGCGAGGTGGACCGGTACCAGAGGATGCTTATGCAGTACCAGTGCGCCATGCTGGAGGTAAAGACAAAGCTGGACGTGCTGAACGCAGAACTTTCTTTCCAGAATAGAAGGAATCCCTTTGAAACGATCAAATGCCGGATTAAGTCGCCAAGGAGCATCAGGGAAAAGCTGGAAAGGAACCATCTGGCCATGACAATAGAAAATGCAGAAAAAAATTTAAACGATATCGCCGGAATACGGGTGATCTGCTCTTTTCCTGATGATATATATATGCTGGCGGACTGCCTTCTCGCCCAGGATGATATTGTGCTGGTATCAAAGAAGGACTACATAAAAAAGCCGAAGCCGAACGGATACCGCAGCCTTCATCTCATCATAGAAGTGCCGATTTTTCTGACCGATGAGAAGCGGCTGGTACGGGTGGAAGTACAATTCCGCACGATAGCCATGGATTTTTGGGCAAGTCTGGAACACAAGCTGAAGTACAAAAAGCATATAAAAAAGGCGGAAAGCATTTCCGACGAACTGTTTTACTGCGCAGAACTGATTTCCCAGCTGGACGGGAGGATGCAGCAGATCAGGGAAAAGATAGAGGAGGAATAACAGATTGAAATTTTTGCGGTGAAAACTGCAAGAAATACTGGAATTTTCCTTGTCAATGTGCTATAATCGCCTAATGACTGTACTGATGAAGTCAAATACCCCGTTTCAGACAGCGGGGAATGAGAACCTCGCGGGAATCTGCCCGCGGGAATAAACGGACAGATGGTTCATATAAGGAGGAGACGGATAAAAATGAGCGTACAGGTGGAAAAATTAGAAAAAAACATGGCAAAACTGACGATTGAAGTATCTGCCGAAGAACTGGAGAAGGCGATCGAAGGCGCTTACCAGAAAAATAAGAAAAATGTCAGAGTTCCCGGTTTCAGGAAAGGGAAAGTGCCGAGGCAGATGATAGAGAGAATGTACGGGAAAGAAGTTTTTTACGAAGATGCAATCAATGAGTTGATTCCTGACGCTTATGAAAAAGCGCTGGAAGAATGCGGGGAAGAGATCGTTTCTTCTCCAAAGATCGACATAGAACAGATAGAAGCCGGCAAACCTTTTATTTTTACCGCAGAAGTGGCTGTAAAACCGGAGGTAAGGCTTGGTAAATACAAAGGTGTCAAGATTGATAAGATAGAAGTGGAAGTTACCGATGAAGAAGTGAATGCGGAAATCGAAAGAGAACGCAATAATAACGCAAGAAACGTTGTGGTAGAGGACAGGCCGGTCAAAGACGGCGATATGACAATCATCGATTTCGAAGGATTTGTGGACGGCGTTGCGTTTGAAGGAGGCAAGGGAGAAGATTACCCTCTTACGATCGGCTCCGGCGCGTTTATCCCGGGCTTTGAGGAGCAGTTGATAGGGGCTGAAATCGGCAAAGGAGTGGAAGTAAACGTTACGTTCCCGGAAAATTACCAGGCAGAGGAATTAAAAGGAAAAGCGGCATTGTTTAAATGCATGGTAAAGGAAATCAAAGAGAAAGAATTGCCCGAGCTGGATGACGAATTTGCAGGAGAAGTTTCCGAATTCGACACGCTGGCGGAATATAAAGAGGATGTAAAGAAGAAGCTGGCGGAGAAAAAGGAAAAGAATGCCAAAGATGCAAAAGAGGATGCGGTGATTGATGCGATCATCAACGATTCCGATATGGAGATCCCGGAACCTATGCTGGAAACACAGCAGAAACAGCTTGTGGATGATTTTGCCCAGAGGATACAGATGCAGGGAATCAATATCGAACAGTATTACCAGCTTACCGGAAGCAATTATGACATGATGCTGGAACAGGTAAAGCCGCAGGCTGATAAGAGAATTAAGTCCAGACTGGTGCTGGAAGCCGTAGTGGAAAAAGAAGGCATTGAAGTTTCCGAAGAAGAATATACAAAGGAAACGGAAAGAATGGCGGAAATCTATCAGATGGAAGCGGAGAAAGTAAGGGAAATGCTCGAAGGAAGGGAAAAAGAGCAGGTGATGAAAGACCTTGCGATCAGGAAAGCGATAGATTTTGTGGTAGAAAACGCAAAAGAGAAATAAAATCTTATAAAACAATAAAAAAACTCTTAATTCAGAGTTGTTTTATTGCATAAACGATTTCTATGGACTATGATTATTTCAGAGCCGGCGGAGCCGGTCAGTCAGTACAAGGAGGAAATCAGTATGAGTTTAGTGCCTTATGTCATTGAGCAGACGAGCAGAGGCGAGAGATCTTATGATATTTATTCAAGGCTTTTAAAGGACAGGATCATTTTTCTGGGGGAAGAAGTGAACGAAACTTCCGCAAGTATTGTGGTGGCGCAGCTTTTGTTTCTGGAATCGGAAGATCCTGAAAAAGACATCCATTTATATATCAACAGCCCGGGCGGTGTCATTACGGCGGGAATGGCTATTTATGATACGATGAATTTTGTGAAATGTGATGTGTCTACCGTTTGCATCGGTATGGCGGCGAGCATGGGGGCATTCCTCCTTGCGGGCGGAGCGAAGGGCAAACGCTTTGCGCTTCCCAATGCGGAAATCATGATCCATCAGCCGGCGGGCGGTGCCCAGGGCCAGGCTACGGAGATTGAGATCACGGCAAGGCATATCCTCGCGACAAAAGAAAAGATGGCAAGAATCATGGCGCAGAATACAGGGCAGGATTTTGAAGTGATCATGGCGGATACGGAGAGGGACAATTGGAAGACTGCCGAGGAAGCGCTGAATTACGGGATTATCGATAAGATTATCGAAAATCATGCCAGCTTTGAAAAATAGGTAGAATGTAAAAGCAAGGAGAAGACATGGCGGGGAAGAATTCTGATGATATCAGATGCTCTTTTTGCAATAAAAGGCAGGAGCAGGTAAAGAAATTGATTGCGGGTCCGGCAGGCGTTTATATTTGTGACGAATGCGTGGAAATATGCTCGGATATTATAGAAGAAGAGTATGAAGAAGATCCGGTGGAAGAGGAGTTGGACATCAATCTCCTGAAGCCGGTGGAAATCAAAGAGTTTCTGGACGATTATGTGATCGGACAGGAAGATGCAAAGAAGGTCTTGGCCGTATCCGTTTATAATCATTATAAAAGGGTAATGGCGCCGAAGGATAACGACGGCATAGAACTTCAGAAGAGCAATATTATTATGGTAGGCCCGACCGGGTCGGGCAAGACGTTTCTGGCGCAGACGCTGGCAAAAATTATCAATGTGCCGTTCGCTATTGCGGATGCTACCACTTTGACGGAAGCTGGTTACGTAGGCGAAGATGTGGAAAATATTTTATTAAAGTTAATACAGGCTGCGGACTACGATGTGGAACGCGCCCAGTATGGCATCGTTTATATCGATGAGATCGATAAGATCACGAAAAAAGGTGAAAACGTGTCAATCACCAGGGACGTGTCCGGAGAGGGCGTGCAACAGGCTCTCTTGAAGATCGTGGAAGGCACGGTGGCGAGTGTACCGCCTCAGGGCGGAAGGAAGCATCCCCATCAGGAGCTGATCCAAATTGATACTACCAATATTCTGTTTATTTGCGGCGGAGCCTTCGACGGTCTGGAGAAGATCGTGGAATCCCGTCTGGACAGAAGTACGATTGGCTTTAATTCGGAAGTAGCTTCCAGGCATGTGAAGGAGATCGGGGATCTGTTAAAAGAGGTAACGCCCCAGGATCTGGTGAAATTTGGCTTGATTCCGGAATTCGTAGGGCGTGTACCGATCAGCGTGACCTTACAGGGATTGGATCGGGATGCTCTCGTAAAGATTCTGAAGGAGCCTAAGAGCGCCCTTATTAAGCAATATAAAAAATTGTTTGATTTTGACGGGGTAAGGCTGGACTTCGAAGAGGAAGCGGTGGAGGCGATTGCAGATAAGGCTTTTGAGCGTAAGACAGGTGCGAGAGGGCTGCGCTCCATTATGGAAGATGTTATGATGGATGTGATGTACCGGATACCTTCGGATGAATCCATTATAAAGTGTGTGGTGACAAAGGAAGCCGTGGAAGGAACGAGCGAACCTCTGATCATTCACAGGGAAGCCATGCGTCCGGCTAAATAGTGATAATGGAAAGCAGAGTTGGCCCGGCGGCCAACTCTTTTTGCCTTTTAGGAAACGGCATTGAGGAATATATGCATTCTTGTGAAAAAGAAAGGGAAAAGAAATGGGGAATACCGGTGTAAAACGAAATATGCCTGTGGTGGCATTGCGGGGGATGACGATACTGCCCCATACGATCATTCATTTTGATTTGAGCAGAAAAAAATCGATAGCGGCTGTCGAACAGGCGATGGTGGAAAGCCAGAGAATCTTTCTCGTGACACAAAAGGAAACGGAGAGGGAAGATCCCGGCTTTGAAAATGTTTATTCGATCGGAACGATCGCTTTGGTAAAGCAAGTGATCAAGATGCCCAATCATATCGTCCGGGTTATGGTGGAAGGAATTTTCAGAGGAGAACTGCACGGCTTTGGGGATAACGAAGCTTATCTGGAAGGCGAAGTGGAAGAGATCGAAGAAGACCTGAATCTGCACGGAACCGTACAAGAGGAAGCGATGATACGGCAGATCCGGGAATTGTTTGCCGGCTATGCGGCATTTTACCCAAGAACCGGGACGGCTATGGAGCGCCATATCCAGGATATTGACGAGCTGGGCTGCCTCTTGGATCAGGTGACGATCAATATGCCTTTGAATTATGAGAACAAACAAGCGGTGCTTTCCGCTATAGACCCGGAAGAGCGCTACGAAGTGCTGGCAGGGATATTGAACAGCGAGACCGAAGTGGCCAGGATTAAGGCGGAGCTTTCCGAAAAAGTAAAGGGAAGAGTGGAAAAAAACCAGAAAGAATATCTTTTGCGGGAACAGCTCCAGTTTATCCGGGAAGAGCTGGGCGAGGACAATTCTTTTTCCGATGCGGAGCAGTTTGAAAAAGAACTGGGTAAAATGAAGGCGGAAAAGGAAGTGAAGGAAAAGATCCAAAAGGAGATCGCCCGTTATCGCAGACTTTCCCAAAACAGTTCGGAGAGCGCGGTGGAGCGGGGATATATCGAAACACTGCTGGAACTGCCGTGGAATAAGCGAACGAAAGATAATATGGATATTTCGAAAGCGGAAGAAGTGCTGGAGAGAGACCATTACGGGCTGAAACAGGTGAAAGAAAGGGTGTTGGAAGCTCTGGCGGTGCGCTGCCTGACGCAGCAGGGGCAGACGCCGATCCTCTGCCTGGTGGGTCCTCCCGGTACGGGAAAGACATCCATAGCAAAAAGCGTGGCTGAGGCGATGAATAAGAAATACGTGCGCATCAGCCTGGGAGGGGTCCGCGATGAGGCGGAGATCCGGGGACACCGCAGGACTTATGTCGGAGCGATGCCGGGGCGGATTATCGCAGGATTAAAACAGGCGGGGGTGAAAAACCCTCTCATGCTTCTGGATGAAATAGATAAAGTGAGCAGCGATTATAAGGGGGATACTTCCTCGGCGCTGCTGGAAGTGTTGGACGCGGAGCAGAACAATAAGTTCAGGGATCACTATGTGGAGATCCCCGTGGATTTGTCGGAAGTGCTTTTCATTGCAACGGCGAATTCCACGGCAACGATTCCAAAGCCGCTGTTGGATCGTATGGAGCTGATCGAGGTCAGCAGTTATACGGCCAATGAGAAATTTCATATTGCAAGGGAACATCTGGCGGCAAAGCAGTTCGGAAAAAACGGATTGGATAAGGGGCAGCTTTCCATCAGCGACAGCGCGCTGAAAAAAATGATCGAATGTTATACGAGAGAAGCTGGAGTCAGAGACTTGGAACGGAAGATCGGAAGCATTTGCAGGAAAGCGGCAAAGGAGATCTTACAGAAAAAGAAAGAAAGCGTAAAGGTAACTTCCTCCAATCTGGAAAAATATCTTGGCAAGGAAAAATACGGTGCGAACAAGGCAAATGAGAAGGATGAAGTCGGAATCGTAAGAGGGCTGGCCTGGACGAGCGTAGGAGGCGAAACCTTACAGGTGGAAGTAAACGTGATGCCTGGAAAGGGGGAAACCGGCCTGACAGGGCAGATGGGAGATGTTATGAAGGAGTCCGCCCTTACGGGCTTAAGCTATGTTCGTTCCGTAAGCGGACAGTATGGGATTCCGAAGGATACTTTCAGAAAAAATGATTTTCATATACATATTCCGGAAGGTGCCGTGCCGAAGGACGGGCCAAGCGCCGGCATTACCATGGCAACAGCGCTGTTATCGGCTATTACCGGGATTGCAGTAAGGGCGGATCTGGCCATGACGGGAGAGATCACCTTAAGAGGCCGCGTACTGCCGATCGGGGGATTAAAGGAGAAAATCCTGGCGGCAAAGACAGCAGGAATCAAAACGGTGCTTGTACCGAAGAAGAATGAGAAAGATATCGGGGACATTGCGAACGAAATAAAAGCCGGGTTGTCCATCCATTTTGTAGAGAATATGGAGGAAGTACTGTCTTATGCCTTGGCGGAAAAGCCTTTGAGGGAAAACCTGCCCGGGAAAAAAGCCTCGCGGGATAAGGCCTCACGAGACAAAGACTTGCGGGATAAAGCCTCGCGGAAACGGAGTTAAAAATGGTAATTAAGAACGTGAATCTGGAAACAGTCTGCGGTATTACGAGTAAAATACCGGAGAATCCTTATGCCGAGTTTGCATTTGCGGGAAAGAGCAATGTGGGAAAGTCTTCGCTGATCAACGGGCTGATGAACCGCAAGTCCCTGGCCAGGACAAGCGCCCAGCCTGGAAAGACCCAGACCATTAATTTTTACAATATCAATGAACAATGTTATTTTGTGGATTTGCCGGGATATGGCTATACGACTGCCAATGTAAAGGTAAAGGAACAATGGGGAAAGATGGTGGAGCGCTATCTGCGCCGGACGCAAATGTTGAAACTGATCTTCCTTCTGGTCGATATCCGGCATGAACCTTCGGCCAATGATAAAACGATGTATGAGTGGATGACGCATTATGGCTTCCGGCCTGTCATTATTGCGACGAAGCTGGATAAAATTAAAAGAAGCCAGATCGAAAAACAAGTGAAGATGATAAGAACGGGTCTGCAGGCGGGAAAGGATACGGTGATCATTCCTTGGTCTTCCATGACAAAACAGGGAAGAGAAGAAATATATACGTTGATGGATCAATATTTGGGAGAAAAGGAACAGGGGACAGTTTAAAACGGGAAAAGAATAACGGCGGGACAGGAGGATGTCTGTTCCGGAATGGAGATGTTTATGAAACCATTGCATAGGACATATGTAAAAGTATTGATGAATCTGGGGATCGCATTGCTGATCTTGATGCTGATCGTATTTTTGCTGCCGAAGGCGCTCCTGTTTTTCATGCCTTTTGTGATTGGCTGGATTATCGCTCTGATTGCAAATCCCCTGGTGGTTTTTTTTGAGAGCAAGTTGAGGATTAAACGAAAGGCAGGGACGGCTTTTGTCATTATTGCGGTTATCGCGCTGCTGGTGCTGGCAGCGTACCTGATAGGGGTGAAAGTGGTCAGGGAAGCGGTGGGGCTCGTCAACGAACTGCCTGTGATGTGGGATGCCCTGGAGGAAGACTTCCGTACCATCGGCAAGAATATGGACATTTTATACAGTCGTTTTCCGAAAGAGGTGCGAAGTACGATTGCCGGTATCGGGGAACAGATGGAAGGTTTCGTCGGGGATCTGGTAGGCAGGGCAGGGACGCCGACGATTGAAGCGGTGGGGAATTTTGCCAAAAATCTTCCTACGGTGTTGATTGGAGTCATCATGTGCCTTTTGTCGGCCTATTTTTTCGTTGCGGAAAGGGAATATCTGTCCGTTACGGTAAAAGGCTGCATACCGGAGGCAGTCATTTATCATTGGAATCTGATGTCCCGCAGCTTTAAGCGGGCAGTAGGAGGCTATTTTAAGGCGCAGTTTAAAATTGAGATATGGATGTATCTCCTTTTGGTAATAGGGCTTTGGGTTTTGAAAGTAAACTATGCTTTTTTGATCGCTCTCGGGATCGCCTTTCTGGACTTCCTTCCGATATTCGGTACGGGAACGGTATTGATGCCCTGGGCGGTGATCAAAATACTCAGCGCGGATTACAAGATGGCAGTGGGGCTTATGATCATATGGTGCGGAGGACAATTAGCGCGGCAGATTATACAGCCGAAGATCGTAGGGGATTCGATTGGCGTTCCTCCTATTCCTACCATATTTTTGCTGTTTATCGGCTACAAAGCGGCGGGGGTATTCGGTATGATCATTGCGGTTCCTATCGGCATTATTTTTGCCAATATGTATGAAGAGGGCGTATTCGACACGACAAAGAACAGCATAAGGATATTGCTGGCGGGTATTAACAATTTCCGCCGTCTGGATGAAAAAGATATGGCGGTAGTGGAGGAGTACGAGAAATACCAAAGGGAAAAAATAAGGGAACAGGAAAAATAAATGTTCCGGCAAAGAGAAAGGTATGGTTATTGATATGAAAGTGACGGTATATAGCTGCAGGGAATTCGATGAGAAGGAATTATTCATACAGTACGGCGGGGAGATGGGAATCGAACTCGTTCTTTGCCAGGATGCGCCGTGCATGGATAATGTAAGGCTGGCGGAGGGAAGCGACTGCATCGATATCCTCACTTCCAAAATGACAAAAGAGCTGTTGGCGGCTTATAAAGAGGCAGGGGTTCGCTATTTGGTGACGCGAACGATAGGCTATGACCATATCGATATGGATGCGGCGAAAGAATTGGGGATTACGGTGGCGAATGCGCCTTACGGCCCCCATGGAGTGGCGGATTATGCGGTAATGCTGATTCTGATGTCCATTCGGAAGATGAAAAGAATCATGGAGCGCACGAATATTCAAGATTATACGTTGAAAGGAATCCAGGGGAGGGAGTTAAAAGACATGACCGTGGGCGTAGTCGGCACGGGAAGGATCGGGAGAACGGTGATCGGGAATTTATCCGGTTTTGGATGCAAATTGCTCGCGTATGATTTATTGGAAAATGAAGGGGTGAAAAAATACGCGGAATATGTTACACTGGAAGAAATATGGAGGCGGGCGGATATTATTACTCTGCATGCGCCTCTGACCGACAGAAGCTATCATATGATAGGGGCGGAAACCATTGCCAGGATGAAAGACGGTGTGGTGATTGTCAATACCGCACGGGGAGGGCTGATCGATTCCAAGGCGTTGATCGCGGGGGTCGAATCCGGGAAAATCGGCGCTGCCGGCCTGGACGTGGTGGAAAATGAGTTTGAACTTTATTATTACGACAGAAAATCGGATGTATTGAATAACAGGGAACTGGCAGTTTTAAGAGGATTTCCGAATGTAACGGTAACGCATCATATGGCATTTTATACCGATGAGTGCGTGAGAACGGTGGTCAGGGACTCCCTGGCTGGGTGCAGATTATTTGTGGAAGGAAAGAAAAATCCCTGGGAGGTCGCATAATTGCGCAACATAAAAGTAATACTTCAATATGAGGGAACAAGATATCAGGGCTGGCAGAGACAGGACAGCACGGACAATACGATTCAGGGAAAGCTGGAAGATCTGCTTGGCAGGATGTGCGGGCGGAAAGTGGAAGTCATCGGTTCGGGAAGAACGGATGCCGGCGTTCATGCTTATGGGCAGACGGCTAATTTTCATATTGAAACAGAGATGGAACTTCAGGAAATCATGGATTATATGAACCGGTATTTGCCGGAGGATATTGCGGTTATCGATATTAAGGAGGCATCGGAACGTTTTCACAGCAGATTGAATGTAAAGGGAAAAACCTACCGGTACCGGGTGATAAACAGCAGCATTCCACATATATTTGATAGAAGATATGTCCATGTGGTGGAGGAAGATCTGGATATGGGCGCGATGGAGCGGGCAGCGGAGGTCTTATGCGGAACCCATGATTACAGGGCGTTTACGTCCAATAAGAGGAGCAGGAAATCCACCGTGCGCACTGTGGATTCCATTTCTATTGAAAAAGAGGGAGACGAGATAAGGTTTACTTTTCGGGGAAATGGCTTTTTATATCATATGGTACGAATTATGATGGGGACCCTGCTGGAAGCGGGGATGCACAAAAGAGACGCGGCACAGATAGCGAAACTGCTGGAAGCAGGAACGAGGGAAGATGCCGGTTATCTGGCGCCTGCCAAGGGATTAACTTTGGTGGAGGTTTTTTATTCGTGAATAAATCAAAACGCATAAAAATTGTGTTTTTTATATATATAGCTATAGTGATCAAGGTGATCATCTTCAAATATCCCTGGGAGGATTTGAAGGCGATCGCGGATACATGGGAAAAAGGCGTTATTCTGGAAGGCTTGGATACCGCTAATTTTACCTTGTTTAAAACAATCAAAATGTATATTAATTATTCCTATATGCTGAATAGCTTTGAAAACCTGGCAGGGAACATTGTTGTATTTGTGCCCTTTGGCTTTTTGCTGCCTTATGTGCAGAAAGGGGCAGCAAAGTTTCCGGTTCTGCTGCTGAACGCTTTTCTGTTTGTACTCGGTATAGAAGTGTTCCAGCTGTTCAGCGCTTTCGGAGCTTTTGACGTGGACGATATCCTGCTGAACTGTTTCGGGGCTTCCATGGGCTGGGTAATTTACCGGGTTTGGGAAAGAAGGAAAGGGAACAATAACACTTGAAAAGATTGCAGAATTGGTTGATCTTTCTGCTGATGAAGTGAGAAAATTGAAAACAGACCAGAATATGTAAATGGCACTAATGAGCCGGAAATCTAAAAACAGGTTTCCGGCTCTGCTTTTTTGCGCTGAAATGCAAATTTTTTGCCAATATGATTCAAAGTCCTTTACAAAACGTCTAAAAAAGTTTGAAACCTTTTTTTCAAATAAAGCATCTAATAAAGAGAAGGTGAAAAATAATAAAAAAATAATAATTTTTTTTGCAGTATTTTAGATTTGTATGGGATATTACTATATAGAACGGCATTTCACGGATGCTGCGCAGAGGAATAAATCAAAAAGATGAGAGACAATACATATGGCAGAGAAGAGGAACGGCAGAGAGGAAGTATCTGTTTCACAGGCGGCGTATATGGAAGCGCTGCAGCAAAAAATAAATAATTACAGCAGTTTACTATATAGAATTGCATTTTTACAGCTTAAAAATAATCAGGATGCAGAGGATGTGGTGCAGGAAACCTTTTATCGGCTGGTTAAGAACCGGAAAGAATTCGAAACGCCGGAACATGAAAAGGCATGGCTTATTAAAGTGACTTTAAATGGGTGCCGGAAGGTGTGGCGTTCCGCATGGTACAGGCATACGGATATCGTGCCGGCGGGGGAACTGCCGGAAGGGGGGCTGCCGGCAGGAAGGCAGGGAGAAACGGATGGCGCGATGGAGGCCGGTATTCTGGAAAAAGAGAGAAACCGGGAAATTATGGAAGCGGTTTTAAAGCTTCCGAGAAGATACAGGGAAGTAATCCATTTGTTTTATTTCCAGCAGATGAGCGTCAAAGAGATCGGCGCTGCCACCGGAAGAAAGGAATCGACGATAACGTCGCAGCTGACGAGAGGCAGGGAATTGTTGAAAAAAAATCTGAAGGAGGAGTATCGGTATGAATGATTTTAAAGATTGCTACCAGTCAGCAGTAAAAGATCTGGGTATACTGGGTATGAAAGAATTCCATATGGACGCTTCTCAATGCATGGATGAGGGACGGCATAACCGCAGGGTGGTGCGGCGGATGAGCAGGTCGGCGGCAACGGCTTTTTCAGCGGCATGCGTTATATTTCTTTGTGGATTTGGCACGGTAAAAGCGGCAGAGTATTTGGAGAATGTGATAAAAGTGCAGGAGTGGGGATTTGAGTCGGCCGATGCGGCAACGATGGCGAGGAATGAGACAGAATATCCCAGAACATATATTGTTTCGGAGGAAGTAGGATTGTCCATGGAGGACGACGATGTCAGAGAAGTGGTTGGCGGAGAGGAAGGCCCGGTTCTCCTTGAGGCAGGGGAGGAGGATATGACGGAAGAAGTGGAAGTGGAAGAAATGCCGGTGAAAAATTATTCTTCTTTGGAAGAATTTCGCAGAAATGAAGATATTATCTTTCCCCAGCCGTCTATAAGTACAGAGGCGGAGAAAGTGAGTGCGACCGTGTGCGGGGATTGGGCCATGATCCGCTATGATATGGATGAAAAGGTGATATGGGTGGAGCGCACCGATTATGCGGATACGCAAGGCCATGCATCCTCTAAAGTATTTCCGGGCGGCGTCTGCAACGAGAGGCAGTATACGACGGCACAGGGGTACACTTATACGCTGGTGGACTCCGTAAAGGAAAGCGAAGATGACCAGCTTCAGATTCATGGAGCCGTCAGTGTGGGAACCTATGAAGCATATATCGATTTGATAGGTTATACGGAAGACGAAGCGAAAGAAATCATAGAAAGCATAGATTTGAGCTTATATGAACAAGGGAGAAAAGAAGATAAATAGAAGAAGGGATAAGGTTTTATGAGAGGAGGAAACCGAATGAAAAATGTATTGATTTACAACCAGAACGAAACGAACATGGAAGTGCTTAAGATTTTCCTGGCACAGGAAGGGTACCAGGTTCTTGTAGTGAACAAGCTGGAAGACGTTGTGAAAAGGGTCAGGGAAAAAGACATTCATTTAGTGGTAATGGATATTGATTTCCCCATGCGCGACGGAATCGAGCGGCTGAAGGCAATTCGCAATGCGGACAGGATGCCGATCATCGTATTGTCCGCCAATGACAAGGAACAGACGAAAATAGCTGCGCTCAACGCAGGGGCGGATGATTATGTGATCCATCCCTTTCACCCGCTGGAGTTTATGGCGAGGATCAATGGCCAGTTCAAGCGGTATACGCAGCTGGTGCATATGCGGGATAATATTGACAGAATCTACCGGATGGACGATCTTGTCATAGACGATGTTTTGCGCAAGGTAACGGTAGCAGGCAAGGAGGTCAGCCTGACGCCCATAGAATACAAGATACTCAGGCTGCTGGTGCAGGAAAAAGGAAAGGTATTTTCCATTAACCAGATCTATGAAACGATATGGAATATGCAGGCAATCGGGGCGGATAATACCATCGCCGTACATATCCGGCATATTCGGGAGAAAATAGAACAAAACCCTAAGGAACCCCATTATTTGAAAGTGGTATGGGGAACCGGCTATAAAGTGGGATAAGAGATAAATTCAAAAAAAGAAATACCGGAAAACGGCGATATATTATCCTGTTTTCCGGTATTTTTTGCAAAGTCGTGTACAAGGAAATTTCAGCAAAGTGAATGTAGGCCTGTTCCAAACACCGATATCATGTTATACTATAATATTAGAGGTGTGAAAATTATGGAAGATAAGAAAAAGCTGTACTTATTCGAGCAGGCTCCTGTTTCAAAAGCTGTCGTGTCCATGGCGGTTCCGACGGTGATCAGTTCCCTGGTTATGGTGATCTACAATCTGGCGGATACTTATTTTGTAGGGATGCTGAACAATCCGGTGGAGAATGCGGCAGTGACGCTCGCCGCGCCGGTTCTGCTGGCTTTTAACGCGGTGAATAATCTGTTCGGCGTGGGCAGTTCCAGCATGATGAGCCGGGCTTTGGGAAGTAAGAAATATGATATGGTGCGGAAAGTTTCCGCTTTTGGTTTTTATTGTACGGTATTTTGCAGCCTGGTATTTTCCATCCTCTGTACGGTCGGTAAAAATCCGCTGCTGGCGCTGCTCGGTACGGATGTGGAAACGTTTGCGGCCACAGGGGAATATTTGAAGTGGACGGTCTGCTTTGGGGCGGTGCCGGCCATTCTCAATGTGGTAATGGCTTACATGGTGCGTTCGGAGGGAAGCACCCTGCACGCCAGTATCGGTACGATGAGCGGATGTTTGCTGAATATAGTGCTGGATCCGTTTTTTATCCTGCCCTGGGGGCTGGATATGGGGGCGGCAGGAGCAGGGCTCGCCACGTTCCTGTCCAACTGTGTTGCATGTATGTATTTTTTCATACTTTTATTTATAAAACGAAAAAGCACTTATGTATGCATTCATCCGAAGATGTTCCGGTTAAGGAGAGAAATCATTGTTGGCGTATGCGGGGTGGGGATTCCCGCCGCGATCCAGAATCTGCTCAATGTGACCGGTATGACGGTGCTGAACAATTTTACTTCCTCCTTCGGGGCGGACGCGGTGGCGGCGATGGGGATCGCCCAGAAAATCAATATGGTTCCCATGAATGTTGCTTTTGGCTTTTCACAGGGCATCATGCCGCTGATCAGTTACAGCTATGCTTCCGGCAATCGGAAGAGAATGAAACAGGCGATTACGTTTGCCGCGAAATATACAGTTTCCGCATTGGCGGCGATCGCCCTTTGCTATTATCTGGGGGCCGGATTCTGGATTCGCCTGTTTATAAGGAATGAGAATATTGTTGCTTATGGAACAAGCTTTTTGCGGGGGCTGTGCCTGGCGCTTCCATTTTTCTGCATGGATTTTCTGGCGGTGGGCGTATTCCAGGCAGTGGGCATGGGAAAAAAGGCGTTCTTTTTTGCTATATTGAGAAAGATCATTATGGAAATACCGGCGATCTTTCTTTTGAATAAATTGTTCCCCCTTTATGGGCTGGCATATGCACAGGCGGTAACGGAAGTGATCCTGGCTGCGGCCGCTGTGCTGGTATTGCGGGGAATGTTGCGGGAACCCGGCGCGCCGGATGCTGGTCAGGCCGCATCATAGAAAAGGAGATTTGGGGCTGGGAGGAGTATATGTATGAAAATAGAAGAAATTTTTTATATACTTGGAACTGCGCCTACCAAGGATGAGGCGGCGATCAAAGGAGCTTACCGGAAAAAACTTTCCACGGTAAACCCAGAAGATGACCAGGAAGGATTCAAGCGTCTTAGGCAAGCCTATGAAGAAGCTTGTTCCTATGCAAGAAATAAAGAAGAAGAAAAGGAAGAAGAGGATACGACGCCTTCGGGCTTGTGGGCGGGCCAGGCTTTTTCTTTATATGAACGCCTTAGCAAGAGATGCGATGAAGAAGCGTGGAAGCGCCTGTTTCAGGAAGAAATCTTTATTTCTTTTGAAGGTTATGAGGAATGCCGGAAAAAACTGTTGATTTTTTTAATGAATCATTTTCAGTTTCCACAGAAAATATGGCAGATTTTCGATAAATATTTGAATCTCTGTGAGGACAGGGATCATTTAAAGGAAATATTTCCTGAAGATTTTATACAATTTATAGTCCAAAGGTGCGAAGAAAAAGAAGCGGTGGATTATTCTCTTTTTCAGGGGCCGGATGACGGAGATTATGATTTGTTTCTGAACTGTTATCGGGAGGGAGCCGGGGCCCTGAACAGGCAGGAATATGGAGAAGCGGAACAGGCTTTGGAAAAAGCGGAAGTTACCGGTATATTCCACCCTTACATGGAGATATTGCGCGCTCTGGTTTATAAAGGGAGCGGACGGGAAGAGGAGGCCGGGGAGCTGCTGCTGGGGTTGTTGGAGAGATATCCTGCTAATGAGGCCGTTTTGCTTCATGTATCCAATTATTATTGGGAAAAAGACCGGAAGGAAGAAGCCTGGGACTGCTGCCGGAAATTGAAAGAGCTGGAACCCGGGAACTATATGGCGAACTACAGGCTGGCTTTTTATTATTATGAAAAAGAAGATTACCGGACAGCGGAAGAATGCATCAACATGGCATCGGGCGTCTTTCACGAAGAAATGAAGAAATTGCTGAAAGAGATTCATGCGAAGCAGGAACCGGAGCTGAAAAAAAGATGGGCGGAGAAGCAGGATATGGACGCCGTTATGGAGCTGGCGGATAATTATTACAAGGAAGAGCGTTATTATGCGGCCGGCAAAATATTGGAGGAGATCAGGGACAGAGTTCCGGCGGAGCGGAAGGAAGAATATCTGCTGCTTCTCGCCAAAGACTACCTGGGACAAGGAGAGAACGGGAAAGCGGTGGAAACGGTTCGAAACTGGCAGGAACGGGCAGGAAAGAACGGGCAGGAAAACCAGTATGCGGCCATACGGCTTACAATATCGGCTTATCATATGATGGGAAGGGGATTTTCGGAATATTTTGATAAGGCGGAGAAGGAATATGAAAAGATCAAAGAGCAGTCGGAAGACGATTCGGAACTGCTGATGGAAATGGCGCAGATATTTCTGGAAAAGAAGGAATATCAAAAATGCATTGATCTGTCGGAAATCCTTTTGGATAAATTCAGGATATATTTTGCATGGGTATTTATGCTGAAGGCTTATGCCGGGCTTTGGGATGGCGCGGGGGTGGTGCGCTGCGGCAGAAGATGCATCGAATATTTTCCAGGCTATGCCTATCCTTATGAAGAGATGGCGAAGGTCTATTACGATACCGGACATGAGGATGAAATAAAACGTTTGCTGGATCTGGCGGAAAAAAATAAAATAGAAAGCTGTTATCTGGACAGCGGCCTGTACCATGGGGAGAAGCCGCCGGAAGGGTGGCCTATCGACCAGAAATTAAAGGAATTTGATGAATCTTATTATGATAAAATATCGATGACGGGAAATCTGCGGTATTATCGGGAAGGATATCCGGTGATTACCCGATATTTGAAAATGTATCCGTGCAATCTGCTTCTGAGCAGGAGGGGGCTTTTCAGCATGGCGGCGAAGGACCACAAGGCCGCGATGAAAGATTTCCAGAAGATACTGGAAAGGGACTTGGCCGATGCCTTTGCCTGTAATTATATCGGATGCCTTTATAAATATGCCGGAGAATATGAAAAAGCACTGGTATATTTTAAAAGAGCGGTTTATTATATGAGTGGGGAGGAGAATGAAAGATCGGCAGAATCTTATTATGCCAATCTTGGCCTGGGCCATACGTATGAATTGATGGGGGAATACCGGCAGGCCGCGGCGGTTTACCGGTATCTTTATGAGAAATTCCAGGGGAGCGATGCGGTGGCAAAGGGGCTGGCCGCCAACTATGCCAGAACGGGAAGGCTGGAAGCTGCGGAACAGGTGATCAGGGAAGTTTATGCAAAAGATCCCAATGAGAAAGAAGCGCAGCTTTACCGGGCGTATTTGTATGCAGGAGAGTTCAAACGCGCTTTTCAGAGAATATACCGATGGGAAATGATGCTCCTGCTTGGGTTCTATGTGTCAATGTCACAGGAACGGCTGGGAGACCAGATGGAATACCGGTTAAAATACAGGCATATTCTGGCGTGGAGATTGTTGTTCAAGGGCCAGTGGGAGAAAAGCATCAAAGCGCTGGGACGGGCGCTGAAAAGGCCGGAAGCCGGCAGAAAAGACCGAATCGATATGATATTGAACCAGATTTTTATATTTACCATAGGAGAGAAGAGGGAAGAGGCAAAGGGACAAATCGGGATCGGGAAAAGCCTGGAGCAATTAAAGAAAATATTGCAATGGGCGCAGGAGAGCGGAAAGAAGAATGGAGAAGGGGATAGCCTTGTAGAAACGGGAGACTTTTTCTATAAGGAAAGGTATGTAAAGTACATAGATTTTATCCTTACGCTGTACGGGCAGGGAGTGAAAAAGGGAGAAGAGGCATGGAAGGAAATGGAGAAAAGTCCGAGATGCCGCAGATGCAGCCATGCTTCCTGCATGCGTTTAAAGATTGCGGAGGCACTGCTTCTGGAACGGAAGGGGGAAGCAGAGAAAGCGGTGAAAGCATATCGGGAGCTGGCAGAAGAGCAGCCTGATAATCTGTATGCCCGCGCAAAACTTATATATGAAGAAAAACCTATATATGAAGAAAAGCTTGTATAGGAAGAAAGGAAATGAGGTAGAACATGATAGTTGGCATTGACCTTGGGACCACCAATAGTTTAGTGGCATACTATTCGGAAGAGGGCCCCAAAATCATTCCCAACCGGCTTGGGAAAAACTTGACTCCTTCGGTTGTCAGTGTGGACGAGGAAGGAAATGTATATGTGGGAGAAACCGCATTGGAGAGGATGAGTCTGTATCCGGACAGCGTGGCGCTTGCTTTTAAGCGAAGCATGGGCAGCGGCAGGGAGTATACGCTGAGCGGCAAAAGGTATAAGCCCGAGGAGCTGTCGGGCCTTGTACTCAGAGCTTTAAAGGAAGATGCGGAAAATTATCTGGGAGAGGAAGTGACCGAAGCGGTAATCAGCGTTCCGGCTTATTTTGATGACCAGAGGCGTAAGGCGACGAAGCGCGCCGGGGAGCTGGCCGGCCTGAAAGTGGAACGGATGATTTCGGAACCTACGGCAGCGGCGATCGCGTATGGCCTGTATGAAAAGAAGGAAGATACCAGATTTCTTGTCTTTGACTTGGGAGGGGGAACTTTTGACGTATCCATTCTGGAACTGTTTCATAATATCCTGGAGGTCAGAGCGGTGGCCGGGGATAATTACCTGGGCGGAGAGGACTTTACAAAGGTATTGGAAAAGATTTGCATGAATAAAATGGGGATCAAAGCGGATTCCTTGTCGGCCAAAGACGAAGTCCGCTTGTACCGGCATGCGGAAGCGGCGAAAAGGGAGATCAACGATAAGGAAGAAGTCACGATTGACTGTCTGCTGCAGGACGAAATGAAAAGTGCAAAGATAACGGCTAAGGAATTCGCGGCAGCCTGTGAGGATTTGCTGCAGAAGATCAGACAGCCGGTGAAACGGAGCCTGTCCGATGCTGGGCTGTCCCTGGCGGATATCGACGAAGTGGTATTGATCGGCGGGGCGACCAGACTGCAGATCTTCCGGGATTTCTTTATCCGTCTCTTCCGCAAGTTCCCGGATACGAGCATCCATCCCGACGAGGCGGTGGCTCTTGGGGCAGCGGTACAGGGAGCGATGAAAGAGCGCCGGGAGGAAGTAAGGGAAATGATACTGACGGACGTATGTTCTTTTACGCTGGGAACCGAAGTGGTGATGGAATATGATGACGGCATAGTGGAAGGCGGGCATTATAATCCCATTATCGAACGGAATACGGTGATACCCACCAGCAAGACCGACCGTTTCTATACAGCTAAGGATAACCAGGATAAGGTATGTATCCGTATCCTTCAGGGGGAAAGCAGGTTTGCCAGGAATAATCTGTATCTGGGAGAAGTGGAAATTAATGTCCCGAAAGCGAAAAAAGGGGAAGAAGCTGTGGACGTAACATATACATATGATATCAATTCCTTGCTGGAAGTAGAAGTAAAGGTGGTTTCCACCGGAGAGAAGAAAAAGCTGGTGATCAAAGGCGCACAGAATACTATGACCGAAGAAGAGATCGCCCGGCGCATGGAGGAACTTTCGTATTTGAAAGTACAGCTGAGAGACCAGGAGGAAAACAGGCTGGCGCTTTTAAAAGCGGAACGCATGTATGAAGAATCGCTGGGAGAAAGGCGCAATATGCTGGAATACGGTATCCGCAGGTTTGAAGAAGCGCTGCGCAAAGGAGAGCGCGTCGAAGTAGATGAGGCCAGAAAAGGATTGTACAAGATCATGGAAGACGATTGAAAACAGATAAAAATAAAATAAAAAAGAACGAAAAAAAGAACTTTTTGGTAAAGGAGGAAACAAATGGGCAATCGGTTGGTATGGCAGGACAGATATAATATAGGAGTCAGCTTCATTGATGAAGAGCATAAAAAACTTTTCAGCATTTTAAACAGATTATTTGAACATAAAAAGAAGGAAGGGAAAAGCCGGTGGGTCTGCGAAGAAGGGATCAAATATTTTAAGGACCATGCGATGAAGCATTTTACGGAAGAAGAAGCTTATATGGCCCAGATACATTATATGGGATTCGATATGCACCGGCGTCTGCACGATGATTTTCGGAAAAAAACGCTTCCTGCTTTGGAGAAGGAACTGGAACAGAATAATTATTCGGAGGATGCTGTCAATCATTTCCTGGGCGTTTGTGCCGGCTGGCTGGTCGGGCATACTCTGACGGAAGACCGTGCCATTACGGGAAAGACGATAAGCAAATGGGGAGAGCTGCTGCCGGAAGAGGAGCAGACAGCGATGGGACAGACGATCATCCAGCTTCTGAAGGATATGTTTATGCTGGATGCCAGGGTGGTAAGCGAGTGCTACGGCGGAGAGAAGTTCGGGACAGGAATTTATTACCGGCTGGTCTATAGTACCAGACAGGGAAAAACATGGGAAATACTGCTTGTTTTCGAACAGAAGCTGATTGTTAATACGGTGGGGAACATGATGGAAGCTGAGTCGGATACCGTAAACGTTATGCAGATGAACGCGGTGCGGTATATGGCTCAGCAGTTTGTAAACCGCATCAGCGAATATTTTCCCTCGGCGGATTTGTATGAGATAAAAGAAGAAAATTTGCTTTCTTACGAACAGTTTGAAAAAAAATTTGCCGATCATACGCCGCAGTTCAGTCTGCTCTTTGATACCGGCGCAGGATATTTTGCATATTGCGTGATCGCGCCTCATTTGATGCAGGACGGAAACGGGGTTTCGATTAAAGCGGATAATGCGATGACCGAGATAAAAAAATATCTCGATAAGAATAAAAAAGTGGAAAAAAAGAAAATACTGGTAGTAGATGATTCCGATGTGATGCTGCATGCCATGAAGGGACTGCTGGAAAAGGATTATGAAGTGTCGCTGGCAAAATCCGGCATATCCGCGATCCGCTCTATCACATTGGATCGGCCGGATATGGTTCTGCTGGACTATGAAATGCCGGTCTGCAACGGAAGCCAGGTGTTGGAAATGATCCGTGCAGAGGAAGAATTTGCGGATATTCCGGTGGTATTTTTAACCGGAAGGGGAGATAAGGAAAGCGTGAAAAAGGTGATCGCGTTAAAGCCCCAGGGCTATCTGGTAAAATCCATGGCACCGGGGGAAATCAAAAAAAGCGTGGATCAGTTTATGAAGGATTAAATAAATGCAGTTGATACAGATACTATGGGACAGGAGGGATTTTTTTCTGATCTGTCTTCTGGAACACATTCGAATATCGTTGACGGCGGTAGTCTGCGCCGGGGTGCTTGGGATATTGACCGGGGTTTTTATCAGCAGACATAAAAAGGCGGCCGGAATCGCCCTTGGCGTGATCAACGTGGTTTATACGGTGCCGTCCATTTCCTTATTGGGATTTTTAATTCCTTTTACCGGGATCGGGGATAAGACGGCGGTCATCGCGCTTACGGTTTACGGGCTGCTTCCCATTGTCAGGAATACGTATACGGGACTGGTCAATGTGGACGCCGGCATTCTGGAAGTGGCGGAAGGGCTTGGAGCCGACGGAAAACAAATATTGTTCGGCATCCGGTTTCCGCTTGCAATCCCGGTGATTATAAGCGGCTTCCGCAATATGGTAGTCATGATTATCGCGATGGGGGGAATTGCTTCCTTCATAGGAGCGGGCGGCCTTGGCGCCGCTATTTATAGAGGCATTACCACTTATAATATGGCGCTGACGGCGGCGGGGTCTTTGTTGATTGCATTGCTTGCCCTGTTAAGCGACTGGCTGCTTTCCAGGGCTGAAAAGGCGGTAAACAGGAGGTACGGCATTGGATAAAGCGATTGAAATACGGGATTGTTCGGCGGCTTATGGAGAGAATAAGGTGCTGAACCACGTATCCCTTACGGTGGAAAAAGGGGAATTTGTCGTTATCATAGGTCCTTCCGGCTGCGGAAAGACGACGTTGCTGAAGATGATGAACGGCCTGGTGATTCCGTTGGAAGGCGAGGTGGCGGTGAATGGGGAGCTGATCAGGGGATGCGACCTGTCCGCTATGCGCAGACGTATTGGTTATGCGGTGCAGGGGGCCGGGCTGTTTCCCCATATGACGGTGGAAGACAATATTTGTTATGTCCCCGGGCTGGAACGAAGGCTGACGCAGGAAGAAAAGAAGATATTAGCGGAAAAGATGCTGGAATTGGTTCAGCTTCCGGGAGAAGTGGGGAAACGCTTTCCAAGGCAGTTATCGGGAGGTCAGAAGCAGAGAGTAGGAATTGCGAGAGCTTTGGCAGCGGCACCGGATATATTGCTGATGGACGAGCCCTTCGGCGCGGTGGATGAAATTACGCGCAGAGGTTTGCAGGAAGAACTGCTGGCATTGCAGCGAAAAACGGGAATCACGATTGTATTTATTACCCACGATATCGGGGAAGCTTTTCACCTGGGAAGCCGCGTCCTGATTATGAAGGAGGGGGAAATCTGGCAGGAGGGGAAACCGGAGGAACTTCAAAAGGCGCCCAGGGATGAATTTGTAAGAAGTCTGATCAGAAGATAGGAGATGTGAAATGAGGCTAAAAATGAATAAAATACTTGCTAATAAAAATGCTAAGAAAGGAATTTTATTTCTGGTGACAGCGGTGATGCTGCTGGGCATATGCGGCTGCGGGAAAAAAGAGGCGATAAAAATCGCATCCAAGCCAATGACGGAACAATATATACTGACGGAGATCATTGCACAGATGATCGAAGCGGAAACGGATTATGAAGTGGAGATTACGAAAGGAGTCGGCGGCGGCACTACGAATATTCATCCGGCTCTTGTCAAGGGCGAATTCGACCTCTATCCGGAGTATACGAGAACCGCCTGGCTGAATGTGCTGAAAAGGGAAGAGATGGAAAAGGATGACGATAAATTATACGAACAGCTGTTAGCAGAATATGATGGAATGGGGCTTACCTGGACAGGGCTGTACGGATTTTCCAATACCTACGGGCTGGCAGTCAGACAGGAGACAGCGGAACAGTATGGGTTGTCCACTTATTCGGATCTTGCGGCGGCTTCCGGCGAACTTATTTTTGGGGGGAATCCCGATTATATCGAGCTGGAAACAGGATATCCCAGGCTTTGCAGCGCTTATGGCATGACATTTAAGGATACGAACCAGATGGAGATTGCCTTAAAATACGAGGCATTGAAGAACGGAGAAGTGGACGTAATCAATGCTTTTACGACGGATGCACAGCTGGCGGCCAATCAGCTCGTGCTGCTTACCGATGATCAGGTCTTTTTTGAAACCTTTGACGCGGGCACGGTAGTGAGGAAAGACGCGTTGAAGGATTATCCGGAACTACAGGGAATATTAGAAAAGCTGAATGGGATGATTTCGGCGGAGGAAATGCAGCGGATGAATTATGCGGTAGAAGTGGAGGGAAAGGAAGACCGGGAAGTAGCAGAAGAGTTTTTGAAAGAAAAGGGGCTGCTTGGCGATTAACGATAAAAGAGAAAAGAACCGGTGTTGAAAAACCTGTCGGAAGGTTTTTTAACACCGGTTTTTTTACAATGAGCTGGCTCGCAGAGCGTGACAGTGTTTGCTTATAAAAATACAAAATTAACGTATTTTTGACCAAAATTGGTAAAAGAAAAAGAACTTATATATGATACAATAAAAAAGACATTAAAGAGGCGGAAGAAAGGATACTTATGAAAATAGCAGTCTGTGACGATTGCATGAGAGATGCCTTATCGGTAAAAAGATTTTTAGGCGGGCATGAGGCCAGGGTGTATTCCGATGTGGATAGTCTTCTTGCAGACGTAAAAAATAAAAAAATGCGATATGATTTGTATTTGCTGGATATTTATATGGAGGGTCCGGTCAACGGGATTGAGCTGGCAAAGATGCTTGTCAGGGAACAGGAAGAAGCGGCCATTTGCTTTATTTCCACCAGCAATGATTTTTACAGGGAAGCGTATGATCTTTATGCAGTTCAATATTTGCTGAAACCGGTACGGGAGGAAGATGTGAAACAGCTTCTGGAAAGGGTATCGAAGAATCTTGTCAGAAACAGGGAAAAAAAACTTTTCTTCCAATCCCGGGGGCAGACAGGAAGCATTCCCTATAGCAGAATACTTTATATCAGCAGCAGGGAACATACGCTTTCCATTTGCTGTACGGGCGGTATCGTACAGGAATGTAAAGGCAGACTGAACGAGTTGGCAATGCAGGTGTGCGGGGAAATATTTATGCGCTGCCACCAGAGTTTTCTTGTGAATATGTATCATGTGGACAGTTTGAGCGGCGCTGACCTGATTGTTGCCGGGCAACGGATTCCGGTGTCCAGGAGGTATTATACGGAAGTAAAAAAACGATATCAGGAGATATTGTTCGAGGAGGTGGACTGATTTTATGGTATTGCTTAGGGATCTGTCGATTTTTTGGGCCATGTTTCATGTATATTTCCTCTTTATCATGTTGTTCCGGTCGCGTTTTGCACCCAGAAAAACTGTGCTGGCAGCCGGGATCGGTATGGGGATTTTAATGGGACTGAATGTGGCAATACTGGTGATATATGGCATGGAGGTGCTGGCAAAGGTTTTTTTGTTTACCTGTTCCATACCAAGCTTTATTTTTTTCTATGTCATGAGTGTGGACAAGAAATTCCGTTTTCTATTGACATTCTGCCTGGCGGACACCACATGTTTGTGGATTATGGCTGTGACAAATCTGCTCGATTATTACTTTGGCGGCGGACAATATATACTGTTGCTGATCAGCAGACTAATTGCCTATCCTCTTGTGGAATATCTGATATGGAGGTATCTTAGAAAGCCTTATCTGGAGCTGCAAAATGCGGTGAAAAAGGGGTGGGGTATTTTTGCGGGGATGACTATGCTGTATTATCTCTTGCTGGTAGTAGCGGTACAATTCCCCACGAATATTATCGAACGGCCGGAGGATATGTTTTTATGCATATTAATATTAATATTGATGCTGTTTAATTATGCTACGATATTTTCGGCATTATACCGGCAGTTGCTGCTTTACCGGAAACAGCAGACCGAACGTGTCTGGCAGGAACAGAAGAATACGCTGGAGGCGCAGCTTTCAAGCCAGCAGCAGATACGGAAAATGAAACATGATATGAAAGGCTATGTAGCCACGCTGTCGGGGCTGCTTGCCGCAGAGAAAATAAAAGAGGCACAGGAATACCTGAAAGGTGTGGAAATAGAAGCTGCCACTCTGTTAGGGCAGTTTTGTGCCAATCCGTACCTGAATGCGGTACTCGTCCACTACTTCCAAAAGCTACAGGAATTGGAGGCGGATTGCAGGATGGATATACAAGTCGGGGAGGAAGAACTCCCCTATATGGAACTGTGCCAAATCATGTCGAATGGATTGGAAAATGCTTATGATGCGCTGAAAGAGCTGGAAGCAGGAAACAGGGAAGTTTCCGTACAGATGAAATATCGCAGGGATTATCTGCTCATACGGATCAGGAACCGGTGTAAAGACAACCTGCATGTGGAGAAAGGAACGATGCCTGTTACAGAAAAAGAAGGGCATGATCATGGCTTCGGGCTTATGACAGTGCAGGAGGCGGCAGAACGGCTTGACGGGGAGATGTTCTGCTATACGGAGAACGGAAATTTTGTACTTGATGTGATGCTGTCGTGCCATTCTTTTCAGAAAAGTTTGGCATGAGAGGAGAATGGAGGAATAATAATGTTGGGAGGATCTTTCTGGATCGCATTTCTTCGGGGCGCGATTGCAGCCGGATTGCTCATGACGGTGTTTCTGCTGTTGGACCGCCCCAGGTTTCCCATGAAAAAAACAAGAATATATTATATATTTTTCGGATGTTTGATCGTGGTTTCTTACAGTATCTGGTATATGCTGGACAGGGAAGGATATGTTCGGTTTTCCGGGATATCGGTGATTCCGGTGACAGGAAGTTTTTGCATGTGGATGAGCAGGGAAAAAGTATATTTGTCATTTTATAAGATTGCCCTTGGATTTTATCTGCTTGCCATTACTACCGTCTGCGGGATAGACGGATCGAGATTATGGTTTGAAGGAAGCGTTTGGGCTGATATTATGATCAGGATGATAATAACTTTTGTTATTCTTTTTGTAATTGTCCGTAAAATACGTGGAAATTTTTTGGAAGACGTGGATATACTGGAAGAGGAAATGAATATATTCAGCGTTGTCACATTGATGCTGTCTATCAGCATGGCAGCATTTATAGCCCTGTGGCCAGGCGACCGCAGCCTTTCCGCGGACAGGATCGCACGGATGGTGTCGCTGCTTGGCATGGCCGGGCTGATCCAGTATATAATGATCCGCATGTATTTGCACAGAGGCAGGGAGCGCAGATACCAGGAAGAGAAAAAGCTGTTGGAAATGAACGAAGAGCTGTTATACGATCAGTTAAAACAAATGAGGGAATCGGGAAAAGAAGCGGTGAGAATCCGCCACGATATCCGCCATCATTGCCTTTTGATCGAGGAATACATTAAGAACGGGGAAAACGAAAAACTTCTTGCTTATGTAAGGCAGTACGAAGATGATGTAGAAAGAGGAAGGGCGGAGCGCATTTGCGCCAATGAAACCATTAACAGCATTTTGACCGTTTATGGGCGGTATGCGAAAAAGGAAAAGATCAGGATAACGATGGACGTAAAGGCGGCGGAGGAAATAGCGGTTCGGAATATCGATATGGTTGCAGTTCTTGCAAATGTTGTGGAGAACGCCATCCACGGATGCATCCGTTCGGAACGAATAGAGAAGGAAATAGGGCTTTCTATCGTCCAAAAAGGCAATAAAATAGTGATCCGGTGTAAAAATACATGCGGGGGAAAAGTGGAATTCCAGGATGGGATTCCGGTATCCCCGTCGGGCAGAGGAATAGGGATTTCCAGCATTCGGAAAGTAGTGTCCGATTATAATGGGGAAATGCATTTTTCCATGGCGGACGGTATGTTTTTGGTCAGGATACTGATGCATCTGCCATCGGCGGTCTGACGGGAAAAATAAAGTTCCGCATGACAGTTTTCTTCCTCCGTTTGGATATGATATAATGGAGCGGTAATCATGGTAAAATATCTGTGCGAGAGAGGAGAGAGTGCGGAATGAAGCTGTCGGAATTGCGGTGGACAAGGGAACCGGAGAGTTACAAAATAAACGGGGATACGGTGGAGATCGTGACGAAACCCCATACGGATTTGTGGCAGAGAACGTATTATCATTTTCAGAACGATAATGCGCCGGTTTTACAGATGGAAACGGAAGAAGAATATTTTAGCTTTATCGTGAAAACAGAATTTGCGGAAAGCCATCACAGGTTTGACCAATGCGGTATCGTCATGTATCTGGACAGCGATAACTGGCTGAAAGGATCTGTTGAATATGAAAACGATAAATATCAGCATTTGGGGAGCGTCGTGACAAATGACGGGTATTCGGACTGGGCGACGACGGAAATAGATGCTTCGGTAAAATCCATGTGGTACCGGCTCAGTCGAAGGGAGGACGATTACTGTATAGAATGTTCGGCAGACGGAACTGTTTTCCATCAGATGCGTATTTGCCATATGAACAAGGGAAAAGGGCGGATTCGTTTTGGCATCTATGCCTGTTCTCCGGAGGAGTCTTCTTTTCGGGCTGTTTTTTCCCATATGGAGATGACGGACTGCCGGTGGAAGGCCCATGACGGACAGCAGCCAGACGAAAAGATGCGGGAAACAGTTTAGGAAAAATATATTGTTTGCACGGTTTGATTGTATTGTAGATGCTATGGAGAAAAGCATGCGCGGGAACACATTGAACGATAAGATATATGAATATGAAGCCGTGATTTGTAATGCGGATGGGAAAGGAGGAGCTTATGTGGCTTTTCCTTATGATGTCAGGAAAGAATTCGGGAAAGGACGGGCAAAGGTGCATGCGACCTTTGACGGGGAACCGTATGATGGAAGCGTTGTTAATATGGGAGTCAAAAATGCGGACGGAAGCATCTGTTATATTATCGGCATACGTAAGGATATCCGCGCCCGGATCGGGAAGCAGGAAGGCGATAAGGTGTTGGTGACAGTGAGGGAGCGGGAGTAACTGGCTGATAAGGAGGTCATTTTTGTATAAACGCGGAAAAGCGGCAGAGAGAAAATCTTTGCCGCTTAAAATTTTTCAAAAAAGGTCTTGCTTATGACGCTGCGTAATGATTTATAGTATGTATCAGGAGGTGAATGACTGTGGCAAAATACAGGGCAATACCGGCGGGATTTATGACAATAGGGGAAGTGGCTAAGAAAATGGGCGTTACCGTCCGCACGCTGCAATATTACGATAAAGAAAAACTGCTCTCCCCATCGGCGGAAAGCGAAGGCGGGCGCAGGCTTTATACGGATAAAGATTTGATTATACTTCATCAGATTATGTCTTTAAAATCATTGGGCTTTTCCCTAGATGATATCAAACAACGCTTGACTTTTTTGGAGACGCCGGCAGATGTTGCAAATGCGCTTGCGGAACAGGCGGATGTCATACGCAAACAAATAGAACGGCTGACCGTTTCTTTGACGGCAATAGAACAGTTAAAAACAGAAGTTTTGCAAATGAAGACAGTTAATTTTAAAACGTATGCGGATATTATTGTTAATTTGCAAATGAAGAATGATTCTTACTATCTTATTAAGCGCTTTGATGATGATACGCTTGATCATATCCGCAGTCAGTTTGATAAGGAAAGCGGTTTGGATTTTATGGATAGATTTAACCGTTTGAGCGATGAAATCGTGCAGTTGAAAAAAGATAATATACCGCATGAAAGTGAAAAATGCCAACGGGTTGTAAAGGAGTATTGGGGCTTGATTATGGAGTTTACGGGCGGTGATATGAGTATGCTGCCGAAACTAATGGAAATGGGAAAGATCGATACCGCAACAAATGCATGGGAAGAAAGACAAAAAGCAGTAAACGATTTTATAGAACCGGCTTTGCAAATTTATTTTTCAAGGCTTGGTGAAAATCCGTTTGAGTAAGGTGGAAAGATTGAAAATTGAAAATTTTCAATCTATGCACTATAAAGCTGTGCAGAAAGGGAGGAAACAATGAGCAGCGCGATACAAGTTCGTGGATTAAAGAAGAGTTATGGCAGTCATATTGTCCTCAAAGGGCTTGATTTTCAAATTGAGCAGGGAGAGATTTTTGCCTTGCTTGGCGTCAACGGGGCAGGAAAGACGACCGCGCTTGAATGCATTGAGGGTTTGAGAAAATATGACAGCGGTATGGTTGCCGTAAACGGAAAAAAGGGTATTCAGTTACAATCGTCGTCATTGCCCGCCCATATCAAACCGATGGAGGCCGCAAAACTTTTTGCGAAGTGGAACAAGGTAAAAATGGACGATTCTATGCTGGATGCTTTTGGTATAAAAGAAATGGAAAAGAAGCAGTATATTCAGTTGTCAACGGGGCAGAAAAGGCGGCTGCATCTGGCTCTTGCGCTTATCAGCAATCCCGATATTATTTTTTTGGATGAGCCAACGGCGGGACTTGATGTCGAGGGGAGATTATCGTTACATGAACAAATCAGAAAACTCAGATCAGAAGGAAAAACGATTGTTCTGGCAAGCCATGATATGGCAGAAGTGGAAACCTTATGTGACCGCATTGCAATTTTGAATAAGGGAAATATTGTCTTTTGCGGTACGGCTGAGGAATTAACAGATAAGGTCGGTAAAAAATATTGTATCCATATTAAAACGCAGCGGGGAACCAGCGATTTTGAAACAGATAATATAGAAGATACCTTGCTTTCCATGCTCGGTGAATTAAAACATAAAGGAATCCATGTATTAGATATTAAAGTTGACAGGGGTACACTGGAACAGCATTTTATCCAAATGGCAGGGAGGGCGGAAGAATGAATGGTTTTTTCTATGGCGTGGCATTACAATGGAAATTGGATATAAGAAGCAGATCTTTGTTAGTTACCTGTTATATTGTTCCTCTTATTTTCTTTCTTCTCATGGGCGGCATTTTTACTTCTGTTATGCCTGAAATGAGAAGCACATTGATACAGTCCATGGCTGTGATGAGCGTTTCGATGGGAGCTTTTATCGGATTGCCTCCGTCGCTGATGGAAACTTATGGAAGGGATGTAAAAAAGGCCTACAAGGCAAACGGAGTGCCTTTGTACCTTGGTCTGATTACCATGTTTCTTTCGTCATTTGTTCATCTGATGCTTGCCTGCGGCATTATATTTCTGTTTGCCCCTGTGCTGTTTGGGGCAGTTTTGCCGGGCGATTTACCGCTGTTCTTTCTGGCGCTTGCCATATATATTATTGTGTCGCTGGGCATTGGAAGTATATTAGGGCTGACGGTAAAAAATCAGGCAAAGCTGACGATGATAGCGCAGCTTGTGTTTCTGCCTTCCATTATGCTTTCCGGGATTATGTTTCCTGCCGGATTGCTGCCTGATTTTCTTGAAACAATCGGACGTATTTTTCCGGCTTCCTGGGGATACCGTCTGATGGTGGACAACGGGTTTGAATTTAAAAATTTGTGGTATTTGATATTTGTGTTTTTTACCTCTGTAATTATATGCGTAATACTTCTGGGCAAGCAAAAATATAAATAGTTTTTATAGGTGGGGATCCATTGAAAAATCAACCGATAAATTTACGTCAGTTCTCCCGTACCGGAGACACAAAGCGGATAGTGGATTCTCTGGCAATGACACGGGATTCCAGTTCATACATACATGGCTTTGTGTTGTTGTTTATTTGATCCAGCAGGATTTCCACAGATTTTTTTCCAATCTCATCCAAAGGCTGGGCCAGGGCAGTGAGTTTTGGGCTGGTTTCTTTCGCCAGCAGGGAATTATCAAAGCCGGCAATGGCGATATCCTGTGGAATTGCATAACCTAGTTCCCGAAAAGCGGCGATGGCTTCACAAGCGGTGATGTCATCGTTAGCCAGATATGCTTCGCAATGCAGCCCTGAATTGGCTGCATATTGTTTTACCAGCTGATAGACGAGGCTGGCGTTCATATTCTCAGGGGCCGGACATTCGATGACATCGGTCAGACTGATCCGGTTTGCAGACAAATACTGCTGGAACCCTGCGTATTTCAGGGCGGAAGTAGACCTTTTGGTGGGGCCGATATATCCTATTTTCTGAAAACCCATGTTCAGAAAATGTTTGGCTATCTGTTGGCCTCCATTATAATGAGAGATATATACGCTGCTAAATCCTTCCATCTGTTTAGTGATCATCACTGCCGGAACCTGCAGACGCTGATAGGCAGACAGACTTTGCTCCGTAGAAACAGGAACTGCGATCACGCCGTCCACTTTCCGCTGGCGCAGCTGGGCGAGAATATTTTTCTCTTTGTCCAGGCTGCGGTGTGTATTGCAGATAATCACACTGTATCCTTCATAAAATGCCTGGTTTTCGATAGATTCTATAATTTCACTGAAAAAGGGATAGGCAATCTCAGGAACCAGCAGACCAATGATATTCGTCCGGTTTCCTGCCAAACTCTGGGCGATGAGATTCGGTTCATAATCCAGCTCTTTGACCCAGTAGAGTACCTTTTGACGCGTCTCCGCCTTGACGGAGGGATTTTTCTTCCTGTTTCATCTGTCACCTCCATAAAATAAACCGTTAGTCGGTTTTGTTTAAGAATAGCATATTCATGAAAGATTATCAACTTCGCTACGCCGACAAAATATGAATATATGTTGACATATTAATATAACTGTTTTTAGGTAAATGTGGTATACTATGATAACAGAAATGTTTTCAAGGAGGCTATCAAAAGAGGCGGTATGATAGATTTGAATGAAGGAGGATACACATGATTGTTTATTTTTCAAATATCAGAAGGGGTTTACTAAGAATATAGAAGGAGAGCAAAACATTGAGAAATGATATAATAATACGTCCAGAAACGCATAAAGATTATAAACAGATAATTTCGTTAATTTTACGTTCATTTAGTGAGGGGACAGATTATTCTGATGGAACAGATATTGTTGCTTTAGTGGAAGAGATAAGGGATTCAAAATATTATATTCCTGAGTTATCATTTGTTGCTGAAATAGATGGGAGAATAGTAGGTTATTTTATGTTTTCAAGATTCCCGTTATCTTCCACACCAAATGGGACACATATAGATGATGAGCAGGAAAGCAACATCGTTATGCTTGCACCAGTGGCTGTTCATGCAGACTATTTTCATCAAGGAATTGGTTCTGCAATGATTACCCAAGGGATTGAAAAAGTCAGAAATGCAGGATATCAAGGAATTACGGTTGAGGGTGACTATCATTTTTACAATCGTGTTGGCTTTAAAACGTCCTCAGAGTTTAATATTAAACCAACGAGTGGAATACCAATGAATGAGCCACGTTGCATGATGTGCCAAGAAACTTATGAAGGAGCATTGAAAAATGTACAGGGATATGTTGTCTATGATATGTATTTCAATGCCTGAAACAAGTTCGTAGATTAGCAGAAATTCCAGTTTATCAACAACACTACCCAAAAAGGCAGCCGCTCCGTTAAAGCGTCTGCCTTTTCCTGTCCCAGTCCTCCTACTTGTCCCTGAAAACCTCTGCGATCATCTTTGCCCTCAGCTTAAAACCGTCAATGAACATTTCCGAGAACTCAAACGGGATTACGACAAGAAATAGAGTATTTAGGTTGAATTTATCCTAAAATGTAGTATATACTATTATTACAGACAAAAGGAAGGGAAGTGTGTGTTATGCATATTGATTTAAAGAACTTAGTATCTATTTCAGAAGCAAACCAAAATTTTTCAAAGGTTGCGAGGATGGTGGATGAGAATGGGGCTGCTGTGATACTAAAGAATAATTCACCCCGATATGTTTTGATTGATTACAGCAAATTACAGGAAGATACGGACGCAGATAATGAAGCATTGGAGGATGTTGCGGCTCGCATATTGCAAAAGCATAAGAAAGCGTTTGAGGAATTGGCAAAATGATTTTATTGAATAAGGAACAGATTAAATATCTCCATAGCAAGATGATACAAGAAACTGGAGGAAGTAATAGGATACGTGATGAAGGCTTGTTGGATTCTGTATTGTTAATACCTTTTCAATCTTTTGAAGAGATGGAACTTTATCCGTCCATGATTGGAAAAGCAGCCAGATTGCGTTAGGTTTGGAGATTGCATCTGGAGAAATTGAAGAAAAGGATATTGGCATTTGGATTGTGAAGCATAATAGAGGAGAATGAGTTGGCAAATATTGGGGAAAAGGCTTACAACTTGTAACCTGATTTATTAGCATATAATTATATTGCTATATCAATAAGGATGAAAATAATGAGTGAGTTTAGAGAAGTTTTAAATGAACAATTGCAGGATGATGAGTTTAGAGAACAGTGGGAGGATGGTAAAGGAAAGCAGCATTACCGGAACTTTCAAGGCTTTCTGCAATTATGTAGGCGTGGAATATAAACCATCCCACACATGCAGAAGGAGCCTTTAAAATATATGATTTCGATTTTGGCGGTGGGCAAGTGGAGACGATGTTTGCATAAAATTATCAAAGTGATTTGATGGTAACTGTTGCGGGAAACAGCAGATTTTTTGATGATATAACAGAAAATGAGAACATATGTTTAGTGGTGACGTTTAGAGAGAAATTCATGAAGAAAGTGCCTGAAATACTGGCATTGCGGACACTAGAGCAAACATTATGTAAAATCATAGAAAACCCGCAAACCTAGATAAACACTGGATTTTGAGCGTCCTCTGAAGGTGTTGGTAACACTTGGCAACATATTTTTTTGCCGGTGTGGAAGAGGTTAAGTTTTGGATTTGTTGGGGAGAAAAATTGAACATGTAATAGCATACCGGAGTGGATAAAGTGGAGAGGAACAGCAATTCTCTGGTGGTATGTGTAAAGATGAGATATTAATAAATAGGGTACCAATAATAAAAGAAGGTTGTGAATAAATGAAAAAGTGGATATAATAATAGTGAAACAGATTCAGAGGTTTTTTATATTTGGAAGGAGGTAAATCGCATGGAAGTTGCAGTTAAGAAAATTTATGCGGAAACCTTGGAACAACAGCAGATAGAAGTAAGGCAGAGTGTGATAGATGGATTAAGGCAGGCAAGAGAAGGAAAGACGAAGGATTTTAACACAGTTTGTGACAGATTGGAGAAAAAGTATACGAATGCAAAAGTATAAAATTGAAATATCTGGTTTGGCAGAGCAGGATTTGGAGTTTGCTGCTGACTATATTGCATTTGATTTAAAAAATCCTTCTGCGGCAGTCAATATAGTACAAGGCATCCGTAAGCAAATAAACAAACTACAGAATTTTCCAGAGCGTAATGAGTTAGATGATGATCCAGCATTGGCGGATTTGGGGGTTCGTATGGATTATTATAAAAATTATAAAATTTATTATGTAGTAGAGGACAATTCGGTAATAATTGTAAGGATTTTACATATGCTGGTGGACAGTAGAGGGTGGTTATATCGGACATTTGGAATGAAAGATTAAGCTGCGGCGTTTATTGATAGAATTTGATAGAGAAATTCAGGGCATGGCGGATAGCCATGTCTTTATTATTTAGTAAAATTTAAAGTTATTATCTGATGATGCAAAGGCTCATGATTGTATTATTAGAAATGAACAGCAGAATATATTAATAATATGGTTGACAGCCAGGTTTACATCCTGATGGGTAAGAAATGCAAAACAGGTGCCTTTTGGCAGTATCGTCTGGATATGGTGTGAGCATTTTCTGCGCTGCCTTTCTGCCCGCTGCGCATGGAGTCACAATAATAGATGCTTGTCCGTTCTATGCCTGCTTTCAGAGCGTCAGGGTCACCAAACTCCGACCCCCTGTCGGTACGATCTGGTAAGGGGACTGTTCCTGGGGATCAGCGGAAAGGTGACCATATCCTCCTGCCTAAATTCATGCTTTGCCATGCTGATGCCGGAACGGAAATCGGTAAGGAGTTCGTGGTATTTTCCGCCAGCGAATTTAGCACCATAGTAGTATTTGTGGGCGATGGTGCAGTGGTTTATTGATTTTGGCATACTGCGACGGAAAAGCTTTGATGATTACCAACATATTACGGCGGCAATCCTTGCAGGATGTGATATTATTACCTCGTGGAATTTTAAACATATTGTAAATGTAAAGACGGCAAGGGGAATGAAAACCATTACAACGCTGGAGGGGTATAAAGATATGCTGATCTACCCGCCGTCAGCATTGATTGGGGAGGACAAAGAGGATTATGAGTAAACCGGAAATAAGCAGCAAATTTGATGTGGATGATATTAGAAAAGTCCGCGAATATAATTCCCTGCGTCATATTCATATGGCACCGAAGGAAATTATTGCAGAAACGCAAGCAGGAGCGGAAAAGTTAATGCAGATGCTGGAACAGCGAAAAGCTATTTAACTAAAAAATGAAATCACGTATAAGATAGGAATATCTCATTCACAGTGTTAAGTGTATGGGATATTTTTATGCAATAAAATGAAACAAAAAGAACGTAAAAAATCGAAATGTTTAGTGGTGGCGTTTTGAGAGAAATTCA